>Ga0302296_1000676_pt1 | contig 27122 bp, 13 predicted proteins | sample III_Fen_N3_1_FD_194546 | JGI IMG/M metagenome (GOLD analysis project Ga0302296, IMG submission 194546) | Peat permafrost microbial communities from Stordalen Mire near Abisko, Sweden - III_Fen_N3_1 | ecosystem: Environmental > Terrestrial > Soil > Wetlands > Permafrost | place: Sweden: Abisko...
GGCTTAGATGCAAGCCTTTTTGATTCTTTTACCATAAATATATGCACTTACTAATGCAAATATTATGATTATTCCCTTATATAGCAAGGGATAGAAAGTTTTTCAGTAGACCCTAATTAAATCTTCGACTGTCATCTTCTATTGTCTGTTTATAATTGGAAACAATATTCATTTACTATTGCTCTTACATTCCATTCATCCCCACAATCCAAATCAAGTAATCCAAATCAAAAGTAAGATTTTATTTCAAATAGCAATGGTAATTTCTTGAAAATAAGGATATAATTTTCAATGGCTTTTCTACCAAGTAATCAAACAGATAGCAACCGTTTGCAATGTGAATATTAGTTTAAACGAAGAAGAATGGAGCCGTTTTAGATAATGGTTTAAGAGTTTCAACTCATGTTTTTACTCTCGTTATATATGTTGAAGGTTCTTGTCCATATGTTTTTGGAATAGAAACATCTATTGAAACTCCTAAGCCACACCTTCTAGGAGTAAAAACATGCGTTGAAGAATCATTTATATGCATTGGAAAAGCTTAATCAATCAAACGTTTCTAAGGAACGTCATCGATGAAACATGGAATGACTTCCATCGGCAATCTACCAGCATCCATCGGAAATGGAAGTCGGTAGTCGTTGCATCTACTGCTTTCCATCAAAAATGGAAAGGCTTAGTCTTATGATGGATGCCTTTCCTTTAGTAATAGATGTCGTTCTAAAATCAAGGGAAAGGCTTCGATTTAAAATGGATGCCATTCCATCATCAATCTATCGGCATCCATCAAAAATGGAAGTCGATAGTCGTTGCATCTACCGCTTTCCATCAAAAATGGAAAGGCTCAGTCTTATGATGGATGCCTTTCCTTTAGTAATGGATGTCGTTCTAAAATCAAAGGAAAGGCTTCGATTTAAAATGGATGCCATTCCATCATCAATCTATTGGCATCCATCGGAAATGGAAGTCGGTAGATTTTATTTCTATTGGCATCTATTACAAAGCTACCGACAACTTTTTTTAATCTATAGGCATCCATTTGCAATGCACCGACATCGCTATTCAATCCATCAGCTTCGTTCAATACATGATGTCGGTTGGTGAATACGGTGGAAGCATCAATTCACTAATTTCTGCGTTTTATGCTTGTATTTGCATATATAAGTAATGAGAACAATTAATTGTCGTATTCTGTTATTGTCGTTTCGACTCCGCTCAACGACCAGACGCTGAGCGGAGTCGAAGCATCGAAGCTGGAAGTTGGAAGTTGCTTAATGCGACAATAGAGTATGCTTACTACTTAAACTAAACGATAACAACAATTTATAAACCTAAAAAAAGTAAACATTATGGCAACAGGAGCAAGAATTCCAAGGGGTATTGATGATTTCAATCCCTACATCAGAAACACCAACGCCTATTTGTTGGCAGGCACACCAAGCAATGCCGAACGTTTGGGAGTAACAGTAGACGAAGCAACTCAATGGACGGCATATGCCAACCAATGGCTACCGTTGCACAGTTTGTATAGTGACAAGAAAAACAGTCGCACAACGTCTGTGAAAGACCAACTGTTATCAATCATTTCGCAATGTGTTTTGTTAGATCAAAACAGCCATATTCTCGATCGTATTGCAGCATCGCCCAATGTTACGATTGTGGATATGGAAACCTTTAACATTAAGAAAGGTATGTTGCAAAAAACAACGCATATGGGTTTAACAAACAGTATTGTAGAACCTGTTATCCCAACAATTCAACCGATAGGTGGCGGTTCGCTTTCAATTAAATGCTATAGCAGTACTGGCGTTAGGGCTGGCATTTTCGAAGATGCTGATTCAGTGCAATATACCTTTATGGTAGGCGACGTCCCTCCTACTTCGGCCGATATGGTGGGAATGACCAAAGAACTGTCGACCAAAGGAGCTTTTACGCTTTCGCTCGGTTCAGCCAGTTCGGGAAAACATTTATATTGCTATTTCCGCTGGTACAATACCAAGCATCCAACCTTAGCTGGTCCGTGGTCGTCGATGCAAAGTATTTTGATTTTGTAGGATAACTGCTTGTACCTCGACTAGCTCGGATTGTTGGCTTGATTCATCCCATCGACAAGTATGTCCCTCGAAGAGTTTGAAGTATTTGCTTGATTCATCCCCTCGGATAGTTCGCATTCAGAAAGAGAATACATGCCCCTCGGCGAGCTCGGGGACCTCAGACTTTATGATTGGTGGAATACGTCTCGACTGGCTCGACGAGAATTTTGGTCGAGCTTGTCGAGACTCTTATTTTCCTAAAAATCTTTTAAGGTCCCCGAGCCTGCCGAGGGGAAGCATATAAAAGACTTTAAAACCTTGAGATGTTCCTATAGACAAGCTTGTAGTCAGATGGAAAATAGTTTGCACTTAGCTAGCTCAGTTTACTTGCTTGATTCTTCCCATCGGCCAGTATACCCATCGGCGAGCTCGGGGACCTCAGACTTAATTATTGGTAGAATACGTCTCGACTGGCTCGACGAGAATTTCTGGTCGAGCCTGCCGAGACTCTTCTACTCTTTACGACAATTGAAAGGTCCCCGAGCTTGCCGAGGGGACTATTGTTAAGTAGGCATACCGAGCTTGCCGAGGGGAAGAAGATAAAAGATGTTAAAACCTTGAGATGTTCCTATAGTCAAGCTTATACTCAGATGGAAATTAGTTTGCACTCAGCTAGCTCAGTTTGCTTGCTTGATTCTTCCCATCGGCCAGTATGCCCCTCGGCGAGCTCGGGGACCTCAGACTTTATGATTGGTGGAATAAGTCTCGACAGGCTCGACGAGAATTTTGGTCGAGCTTGTCGAGACTCTTATTTTCCTAAAAATCTTTTAAGGTCCCCGAGCCTGCCGAGGGGAAGCATATAAAAGACTTTAAAACCTTGAGATGTTCCTATAGACAAGCTTGTAGTCAGATGGAAAATAGTTTGCACTCAGCTAGCTCCGTTTGCTTGCTTGATTCATCCCATCGACCAGTTCGCGTTCATATAGAGAATGCTTGCCCCTCGGCGAGCTCGGGGACCTCGATCAGATTTAATTGATGGAATACGTCTCGACAGGCTCGACGAGGATTTCTGGTCGAGCTTGCCGAGACACTTCTATTCATTATGACAACTGAAAGGTCCCCGAGCTTGCCGAGGGGACTATTGTTAAGTAGGCATACCGAGCTTGCCGAGGGGAAAACGAATGAAATTTGCTTTATTATAAAAAAATATTTATTTTTATATTTCAGAAAATAACAACTCTATCTATGAAAGGTTTTATGTACATATTGAAATGTTGTGATGGAACATATTATACCGGTAGCACAACAAATTTAAAAGAACGATTAAATCAACATTTACTGGGAATGGGTGCTAATTATACAAAAGAACGATTACCTTTAAAACTTGTCTATTTCGAAGAATTTCAAAACATTGAATATGCTTTCATGCGTGAAAAACAGGTTCAAAACTGGAGTCAACTAAAAAAGGAAGCTCTCATTCAAGGAAATACAGAGGAACTAAAAAGACTTTCACGCTCTAAGAAATAATGTAAATGTCTTCCAGTCGAGCTTGCCGAGACTCTTCTACTCTTTATGATAACTGAAAGATACCCGAGCTCGCCGTGGGGAAAAAGATAACTGAAATACTTTCTCATTAAAAAGCTCTCTTTAAAACAAAGAGTAAATATCAATATACTACTCTTTGTTTTTTATTACTCTCTTAATATATTTGTATTAAGAGAAAAAAGTGTAACTATTATGGCGAAGAAAAAGACTAAAATGAGCGAACAAGCCAGAATACAGATTGAGCAGGCTCGCTATCGAAAAATGTATTTTGAGAAACTACAGTATTTTTGTGATACCTATGGAGGAAAAGGAACCTATGCTTTGATACCACCCAATTATCTTAAAGGTTTATTTATGTTTCGTATACGACCTTTTAAAATTGAGACAGACACTAGCAGTACAATTGATGCTAAAACGCATAAGTATATTCATAAATTATTATTTCATACAATGCATTGTATGAGTATCAAAATCGATGACCATCTACCCAATATAGAACTCGATGATTATTTTATCTATGGGCATGCAATAAAAGCTTTATCGTATAATGAAAAAGACACACCAGATAAGTTATGGATCGCTGAATTGATGAAACGACTTGAACTTTTAGTACATTCTGATGTTTTAGATAGAGCAATAGATGAAGTTTTTAAATTGATGTTAAACGTAGGAACCATGTTAAGTCATATGCAAAATCATATTGTTTGGTTAACTTGTGAATTTAAATCAGGAGATTCGGGTTGTCTCCAAAATATCGCTCACCTACATATCCAAAAACCTGCTATCAAACGCTTTTTGCTTCCCGACGGCTCCCGTCTGGGATATAGAGTTTCCTGGTATATTCAATCAGAAGGTATTCAAGAATATTCAATAAAATCATCACAATGGGAACCATCAAGTACTTTTGCCGATTTACCAATAGCCGTATATGTGCAATCGCATGCATTACAAAGACTCTGGGAACGTATTGATGTTTATGCACCCCATCTCGTTCAGATCAATATGCTCATTTCGTTAATTAATCCCATCATTATCAGAACAGGCAAAAACAATGGGTTATTAGAATATTCAATAAATGGAAATAAATACGGCTATTTAGTCTGCGAATTTATTGATGGCGATATCTTGATTAAAACCTTTCTATTTCTTACAAACAATGGCACACCCGAAGGTAAAAAGCTAAACGAATTAACTGGTTTAGGCAAATATGATAAAAAATACTTGGCAATCGATCGTATCAGTAGTTTTATTGCTAGCGATATTGAACACAACGAAACGCTAAAAAAACTTTTCATACAATCTGGCTGTGAAAGCCTTGTATATGCTGCCGAACATTTGAATTTTGAAAAAGAAAAGTTCAGTCAATACGAATCATCATCTCTTATTGCAGAATATATAAAGAAAGAACCTGTTCCAATTCTTGAGGAAGAGTTTGTATGTTTTAGCTAACAGATAATGTAATCATAAATACATCAAAGCTCTAATAATGTACAAAATGCTTATTCTATAAACCCTGTTTATTATAACATTTACCAATGATATATATCACTGTCACCCTAAAAGCTAATAAAAGAAAAAGGTTTACATTAGCTACAGTTAAATCAAAGTATAAATAAAGGGAGGTAGATATGATACAAGTATTAGCATTATATCCTAGAATAGACGGGAAGAAATTTAATTATGATTATTACAAAAATCAACACATTCAATTAATTACAGACACATTACATCCAACAAGTATTGATATTAGTGAAGCTTTGAATCAAGAAAATACTTCTCCTTATTTCGCTATTACCCATATATTTTTTGAATCATGGGAACATTTTGTGAATGGTTATCGGAAAAATGCTAAAGAATTAGAAAAAAACCGCTTAAAATTTACAGATACAACGGTTATCATTCAAACGAGTGAGATTAATGCCTAACGTAATTCGTAATTTATAATTCGTAATTATCTAAGCTTCTTCCAACATTGTTCGAAACGATACAAACTTCGACCCATATTTAATATTATGGAGTTGATCAAGTTTGCGGGCATGTTTCGCTTCAAAATCTTTATAGGTTTGCATATCGCGACTCATCATCATTAATGCAAAGGAACTTCCGCCTTGGTCTTGATCGTTCAGAACTTTTAAAAGTCGAACCTCAATAAATGAACCGGTATTCAATAATAATGGAATATAGGTAGCTTTCATCCACGATGTCCATTCGTCTATGACAGCAGTATCGATGCTGATTGTTGTGTTACAGATTACCATGATGGTTGCTCACGATGTGTTAATACTACTTCGATATCAAATGATTTACGTAAATAATCAGCCATTTTTTCAGCACAATAAACCGAACGATGACGACCACCAGTACAACCAAAACTTACCATTAAATCGGTAAATTCGCGTTTAAGATAAGTATCGACACTTATTGCAACAATTTCTTCAGCATGACCTAAAAGTTTGGTAATAACACCCTCATCTTCAAGAAATTTTATCACTGGCTGATCTTTCCCTGTTAATGGTTTATATTCGTCATATAAACCAGGATTGTGAATGCCTCGACAATCGAATACAAATCCACCACCATTACCTGATTCATCAACTGGAATTCCCTTTTTGAATGAGAAACTATTTACTCGTACTTTTAATTTGTTCTGCTGCATTATTCGCTGATTATAGATTTCGTTTGTAATTGTTTTAATATTTTTTGAAAATAGGGAATCTCTATCGAACCTTCGACTTTCTGTGCTATGATTCCCAGAATTTGTAACGATTGCGGAATACTTTTCAAGAACAATTCTTTCTTTTGAATGACTCCTCGAAAACCATAAGCACCCAATGTTTGTAAAGTTCTTGAAAGGACTATTGCATAATATTTTGCTTTAAATGCTTCTTTATTAATAGAGATTACTTTTCCCGCTTCTGCAATATAGAAATCGAGCAATTGTTCGCGAATGTCTTCTTTCAATCCTGCTCGCGATTGATATAATAATGATGCAACATCATATTGCAATGGTCCGCTCATTCCTCCTTGATAGTCGATAAAATAAGGTTCACCATCTTGAATGTAAATATTTCGCGCTTGAAAATCGCGATATAAGAAAAATCCTTCGTTCGATTCGCCAATGAAGTCGACAAACCTCGTAAACTCTTTTTCGAGCAATTGCTCATCGAAAGGAAGTTCGGTAAGTTTGAGATAGTAATATTTGAAATAATTGAGATCGAAATAAAGTTGTTGCTTATCGAAGGTGGGACGAACCAAACATCTTGAATAATCAAGCTTTGGACCAACGTTTATTTGCATTTCCAACAAACATTGCAAAACCTTTTTGTAAATAGCAAGAATCTTGGAATCGTCATTTTTATAGGTTTCAATAGTATCTAACAAAGAAACTGTTCCGACATCAGAAAGCATGTACGATAGCTTATCGTCCGAAATGGCTAAAATCTTTGGTACATGAATGTCATTTTGCAAAAACATTTCGGTAAAATAAAGAAAAGCTTCGTTTTCGGCAATATTATTTCCAATTGCGATAATTGCCGTTTGATTTCCATAAAATACTCTAAAATATTCGCGAGCCGAACCTGCACCTGCAATTGACTGAATAGTATCAATTTTAGCAGCAGAATATGAAGCAAATAACTGTGAAATTATGGTTTCTGATTTGACCAAATCGTTCGTATAAATCATTTATGTAACAAATATACTGCATACTAACCAACGGTTAAGCATATTTTTTTGAAAAACTTTCCACAATCCAACATTTGTATTGACTCATGCCTTATTTTTACATTCTAATTTAGAATTTCATTTGATGAACGATTGTATTTCGAAAAACAGCTATCTTAACGATTCCATTGTACCAACTTCGGTTGCACGAAAAGCTTTTTCTGCAGGCAAAACGACTGTTTATGAAGTTATTCGAATCATTGACAGTTGCCCTTTATTTGTAGAAGACCATCTGGATCGTTTGCAGAAATCAGCCACATTACTCAATGTTCAATTATGGTTTTCGCTGAATGAAATACAATCGAAAATTGCCGAATTTATAAAGCATGAATCAGTCGTCATTGGGAATCTCAAATTACAATTCACTTTTGACGATAATAATGCATTCTTCTTGCTCTATCAATCGCAACACTCCTATCCTACCGTGGAAATGTATCAAAATGGAGTGATAACAAAGACATTACAGATTGAGCGTAAAAATCCTAATGCAAAAAACATTCAATCGTTTCATAGCATTGCACAAGCATTTATAGCTAAAAATAGTTTATATGAAGCCATTCTTGTTGATAAAGATGGAAACATAACTGAAGGAAGTAAATCGAATATTTTCTTTCTAAAAGACAAAACGGTAATAACGGCATTAGCAACTGATGTTTTACTTGGAATTACTCGAAAATATGTGATTCAAGCAGCACAGCTTTTAGGTTTATCGGTTGAAGAAAGGAAAATTGGCAACAACGAATTACAAACATTCGATGCAGCTTTTATTTCGGGAACTTCACCCAAAATATTACCAATTAAAAGTATCGATGCAAACGTTTATGTAACAAATAACGTATCACTGCTGCAATTAATGGCAAAACTAGATACAATAATGCTACAATATATTGAAAAACATAATAAAAGAAACTAATAACTATGAGTAACAAATAGCATAATCTGGAAGTATGATTATTTTGTGCTGATGCTTCGACAAGCTCAGCATGACTTACGTACTCCGGCTGTCACCCTGAGCTTGTCGAAGGGTTTTGTATCTCAATAAAATATAAATATAAGAAAATGAAAAACATTGCAATTGTGTGTGGAGGCGATTCCTCTGAATTTGAAGTATCGCTAAAAAGTGGAGCAAACTTAAAATCAATGATGGACAGCGAAAAATATGCTAGCTACATCGTTTTTATGAAAGACAGTTATTGGGCAGTTCGTATGGAAGATCGCGAAGATATTCAAATTGATAAATCGGATTTTAGTTTTATACTCGATGGTTCTAAAATCACATTCGACTGTGCATATATCACCATTCACGGAACACCAGGCGAAAATGGTATATTACAATCGTATTTTGAATTGATAAAAATGCCATATACCAGTTGTAATGTATTTGTGAGTGCACTTACATTCAATAAATTTGCATGCAAATCATTTCTAAAAGAATTTGATATCCCATCGGCCGATGCAATAATGCTTCGCAAAGGCGATACAATCAATGCTGATGCAATATTGTTGCGACTTGGAAGTCCTTGTTTTGTAAAACCAAACAATGCTGGCTCAAGCTTTGGAGTGAGTAAAGTAAAATCTGCCAAAGAAATTATACCTGCACTTGAAAATGCTTTTGCCGAAGATGACGAAGTGATTATCGAACAATTCCTTTCGGGAACAGAAATAACCAATGGTGTTTATTGTGTAAATGGTAAAATAACCGTTCTTCCGATAACTGAAATTGTAAGCGAAAACGAATTCTTCGACTACGAAGCAAAATACACTGGTAAATCGCACGAAATAACCCCTGCCCGATTATCCAAAGAAATAGAAACAGAAACAAAGGAACTTACTGAAAGAATCTACAAAATTCTTGGTTGTACTGGTATCGTTCGCATCGACTATATCATTAATGGAAAAGGCATTAATTTATTGGAAGTAAATACAACTCCGGGAATGAGTCCAGCGAGTATAATACCTCAACAAATAAAAGCCGAAGGCTTGGAGCATAAAGCAGTGTTTAGTGCTATTATAGAAGATGCTATTTTGAGAATGAAAAAATAAAAGATATCACAATACATAATTGAGGAAGGAATTGGTTGAAATCGGTTTCTTCCTTTTTTTATGAATGAAAAACCAAACAAAATCACTGTTAACTAATTGTCAATAACTTAAATCAATTTATTATACTGATTCACATAATAACTTCTATTTTTAAGTGGTTCAAAATTATAACAAAATGACATTTAGAAATGCGTAAAATAATAGCTGTAATTTCTTTCTTTATCTTTGCTAATCTTGCATATTCGCAAGACATTATCACGTTAAAAAATAGTGATAGACTTAAAGTTAAAGTCATTCAAGTTAACGCAAAAGATGTGACATATACCAAACCAGAAGAAACTACTGGAAAGCTTTATTCAATAGATTTTTCAGAAATATTTATCATCATCTTTGAAAAGAAAAATGCTAAATATCTACATCGCCCCAAAGCAATTGCAGATTCAAGCAATACTAAAGAATAACGATAAAACCAAAGAATAATTCTGTTTTACAATACGGAATCAAGCATAAAAATTTTCAAGTTTACCTTTCCAACAACAATATTAGACTTTATCTCACGTACTCTAAATAAGTAAAAGAGATTTACTTTTATTTTAATTAAGTACATTTACCATCCGTTATATCTTTTAAAAATATTGATACAATACAATGTTTAAATCGTTCAGATACATTTTAATCGCAATTATTCTAATTGTGTTTTCATTTCTCAAAGCTATTGGTCAGAACAGTAGTAATACATTGAAAGACAGCATTACATTCAAACAAAAGGATATTGTCGATTTGTTTCGAATTACTTCAAAACGTATATCATTAATCGATAGCACGAAACACAAAGGGAATGGACCATTTTTCTCGTGCATGCCAGCAGTTGGATATACGATGTTATCGGGTTTAACCGGAACTTTTGTTGCCAATATGACTTTTGATACCGATACCACCAGAAGCCGATTTTCGAGTATTTTATTAAACAGTAATTATTCTGAATATAATCAATATTGGTTTATTTTAAATACAAATATTTTTTTCGAGAAACACAAATTACATCTAGTTGGCGACGACAGATATTATAAATTTCCAACAAATACATTTGGATTAGGAATAAGAAATAAACCAAGTGATGCGCTTAAAATTGATTATTCCTACTTACGTATTTATCAAATTATCTATAGAGAAGTTTCTTCAAATTTATTTTTTGGAATAGGTTATAATCTTGATTTACATTGGAGAATAAATTCAGATTCTATTCCATCAAAGACATATAACCAATTTTGGAAAAGCAGTAAATCGACACACTCAATATCATCAAGTCCATCATGCAATGTTATGTATGATAATAGAAAAAACCCTGAAAATCCAGAGGGAGGAAGTTATGCACTAATACAATATCGACCTAATTTACAGATGCTAGGAAGTGATAACAACTGGCAATCGTTATTGATTGACCTAAGACATTATATACCATTTCCAGCATCAAGCAGAAACGTTTTGTGTTTTTGGAATTACGATAAATGTATTTTATCAGGAACTGCACCATATCTTGACATGCCAAGTAATGGTTGGGACGAATATTCAAATACTGGTCGCGGTTATGTTCCTGGACGTTTTACTGGAAGGAATTTGATTTATTTCGAAACAGAATATCGAATGGTTTTTACTCGTAATGGTTTGTTGGGTGGTGTTGTTTTTGGAAATGCACAAACGGTATTTCAGAAAGTCACAAAATTAAGAGGAACATATATTCCTGGTGGAGGTTTAGGATTAAGAATAAAGGTAAATAAACGATCAAACACCAATATTGCAGTTGATTATGGTTTTGGAATTGATGGTTCACGAGGTTTTATTTTCAATCTTGGCGAGGTTTTCTAAAGCTACATTCCAAAATAAAATCAGCCCCGAACTTGCGTCCGAGGCTGACTCAAGAAAGTTATTCTTTTTTATTCTTTCACAAATTGTAAGGTCGAAACATTTTTATTTCCTTGAATTTTTATGGTATAAATTCCTGCAGATAATTGTGAGACATTCAAATCGATAGAATTACTATTTTCAACCTCAACTGCTTTTGAAACAGATTGACCTAATGAATTACATATTATAATTGAATATTTCCCAATGAGTGGTAATGTTAGCTTAGCAGTTTGATTTACTGGATTTGGATAAACCGCAAGACCATTGTTGTCTTCAATTGCAACATCGGTCAATTCCAATTCAGCCATATTCGACAATGACAAAGTAAATGGACCACTATAAGATTTTAACTTGCCTAATGGATTGATTTCATTTGGTAATTTAATGGCTACATAATAATTTTCAACATCGACAGGAGCTTTCGAATCGGTGTATTTATTTACACTTGCAGGAATACTGTCGATTAATTCAACACCTTTCGATTTTGATTGACGATAAATATTATAAGTGTAATATTCTGAACCTTCGTAATTATCCCAAATGAGATTTATTTTATTGTTTAAACCTATATTTTGTTGAAGATTAATCGTTTTAAAAATATTTGGTGAAATATGTTCATTTCCACAATTATCTATAGCCGATAATTTATATCTCCATGAGATTTTCATTGGATCAGCATCTTCGTCAACATAAATACTCGTATCGGCATATAATACAGAGTCTATCGAAGCATACGTTCCAGCTTTTATCGTTTCACGATAGACTATATATTTTTCAATAATATCGGTCGAATCTTTTAACCAAACAACAAGATTTTTACCAGTAAATTCACTTACGGTAACTAACGATATTTTAGGATCAGGAATCGATCTCATTGGAACAGTTACTTTTAACGCAGATTTACAGCCCAAACCATCAGTTACGGTTACAGCATAATCGCCTGGGAGAAGGCTTGTTCTGTTTTGAGTTTGAACTGCATCGTGCCAGTTCCAAACAATTGGTACCTTGCCTCCTTTTATTGAAAGAGAAATTCTACCTGTTTTATTTTTACAATCTGAAGCTTCAACGGTATCGACTGTTATACTTGCAGCACCTTCGTTGTTTAAATCAACAGCAAGTGTTTTTGAACATCCTTTTTTATCGCTGACAGTTACAGAATATAATCCTGAAGGAATTGATGTTATTGATGTCGAAGTTGAACCACCAATCCATTTATAAGTATATGGTGTTGTTCCTCCCGACGCTAATACAGAAATACTTCCATTACTTGACGAACATTGTGGTAATGTTTTAGAATCTGTAATAGTTATTGATGTTGGTTCAAGGATATCGTAGGTTTTGACCATTGTACAAGCATTTGAATCGGTTATGATAACCGAATAACTACCTGCAGGCATTTCTGAGAGTAAAGCTCCACTATATGTATTCGACCATTTAAAGTTATAAGGAAGTTTACCTCCATTAGCGCTTAATTCGATAGAACCAGTACTTTCACCAGCACAAACAACATTTGTAATATTTGAGAATACGGTAAATGAACTACAGTTTGTAACTGGAACCGATGACGTTACATTTATCACACAGTACATTGTAATTGATGCTCCGTTTTCAGATTCGGCATGAATTGTTAGGTTAGCTGTTCCTTTAGTGTATTGAATTATTCCAAAACCATCAGATGATACAGCTGCATTCGCAACTCCAATATTATCGCTTTCTACAGTATAATTAAGTTTACTTGTTCCGTAATATGTAATATAATCGCTAAATAAATATTTTTTCGAAACAGCATTTAGATCGACTGTAATTTCGGGAATTTGCTTTTTAACCACAAAACTATCGGCTGATTGATATACTGTTATGGTAATTGGATTTACTCCATTTGCTGATACAATGATAAACCCTGAACGATTTTGAATGGTTTTATTTGGAGTTGCAAAAATGGTAAAAGGATAATTTCCCAAAGTTGCATTTGTTGGTAAAAATGTTAACCAGCCTTGGTTCGAAACTGCTGACCACTGCACGTTTGAAGTAACATACACATTTGCAGTATTGTTTTGAACTTTATTTAAATTTACCGAATTTGACGATAACGATAAATACAAGGTTGCTGGAGCAATAGGTTGTGTGACTGTTATTGTTTGTGACGAAAGTCCAACACCTGAAACAGTAATAGTTGCAATACGCGTAATACCATCGTTATTTGCCATTGCCGAAAGATGTATTTTACCATCGCCAGTTGTAATAGCTGCTGGGTCAACTGTAAGCCACGATTGGTCGGAAGTTGCTAACCATGAACCATTCGAAGTAACATCAACCGATGTAGAATTGGCATAGCCTGATAGAGTAAGGTTTTGGGTTGAAAGTGAAAGAATATTCAATTCTTGAATATTGAGAAAATCTTTCCATTGAGCAGCCTCTTTATAGACATTTAATGATCCATTTGGAACATATAAAATACATGTGTTTTTATTTACACCATCAAAGACACCAACTCGAGTACTTAAATCAATTGGACTCGGCGACAGAGCATTAATTAACTGTAAACCAGAACAATTTGTAAATACACCATTATATATATTTTTAACAGTAGCTGGTATTGTTAAGGTTGTTAAAGATGAACAATCATAAAAGGTTGCCATATTCAAATCTGTAATATTTGATGGGATTGAAATTGATTGTAACATAGAGCAAGATGCAAAAGCAATTTGACCAATAGATGAAACAGATTGAGGTATGTTTAGATTTACTAACAAAGAACAACGTTGAAAAGCATATTCCCCAATAGAGGTTAAAGACGTTGGTAGTACGATATTTTGCAATGCCATACAATACATAAACGCTTTATCGCTTATTGTTAATAATTTAGTTGAACTTTCAAATATAACATTTTCCAGTTTTTGACAATTAAAAAATGCTTCAGTATTAATTGAAACGACACTTGCAGGAATTGTTATTGTTTTAATGGCTGAAAAACAAAATACTGAACCGGAAATATAGGTTATTGAATTTGGTAATACTACCGATGACAAACTATCACAAGCTATAAAAGCAGAATTACCAATTGTTGTTACAGAATTTGGAATTACAATCGACTTAAGTGAATTACATCCGCCAAATGCTGTAAGACCTATTATTCTAAGCGAGTTAGGAAAGTTAAATGTTGTAAGACTTTGGCAACCAGCAAAAGACAAATTACCGATAGTTTCAATTTTAGTATTTATATCTATAGAACTTAGATATTTACATTGACTAAATGCAGAATCACCAACTGATGTCGTTGTTATTGGAAATTTAAATGAACGTAAAGTTTGATCTCCTACATATATCCAAAATGCACATTGAGGTACAGTATTTGCTGGATAAATTAAAGTTGAAACTGCTGTTCCTAAAGGTCCTGTATAAGCCACAATCGTTGCCCCACTCAAATCAATATTTGCCAAATTCGGCATACTGTCGCGCATGGTTTTAAAATCGCGTGCATCGATGGTGCCAGTAAGAGTTAAGGTTGTGATTGATTGCTTTTCTAATTGAGTTAATGATGATGCTAATGAACCAGCGGTATTCAACATGGTTTTAGCTGATAAATCAGCCATTTCAACAATATGTATAAAATCTTTCCATTGATTTGCAAATGTATAAACACTAAGTGTTCCTTTAGGTACATACAGTTTACAACTTGTTTTATCCACTGAAGAAAATACGGAAGAACTAAGTGTTAAATCCACAGGAATAATTGAATGAACATATATTGATTGTAACATTGAAGAATTTGCAAAGGCACTTGAACCAATAGTCGTAACCGTTGCAGGAATGTCGATTGAAGTTATTTTACATAAACTAAATGCATAATCTCCGATAGTAATTAGTGACGATTGATTTTCGAAAAGTACTGTTTCTAAATTACTACAACCTTGAAATGTATATTTCTCAATAGATGTAAGATTTGAAGGAATGGTAATTGAAACAATTTTTGCTGCATTAAAAGCATTTAACCCTAGATAAGTAAGTTGTGATGATTTTTCGAATTGTATATTTTTTAATCCTGCTCCTTGAAATGCTTTATCAGCAATTGTGACAATTGAGTTAGGAATTGTTAAATCAAGGAATTCCCCACTTCCAGCAAATGCACTTAAACCTATTCTTGATATCGACGAAGGTGATGAAAATGTCACGCTCGAAAGTTTAGGACAAGCAGCAAAAGCTAAATCACTAATTTCATTAAGTGAAGTTGGAATTGTAATCGTTGTTAGATTCAAACTACCCGCAAATACTGCCTTACCAAAACTCACAATCGTATTTGGCAAATCAATCGTTGTTATACTATTACACTCAGAAAAAGATTCTTGACCTAAAGCTGTCACATTTAATGATAATACAATATCTAATAATTTATGACATTTCATAAATGCCGAGTCAGCAACAACAATAGTCGTTGTTGGAATTACGATTGTTGTTAATACTTCATTAACTTGTGTTAGTTTTGAATAAAATGCTGCTTGAGGAATTGTATTAGCCTTATATATATTATTAGTAGAACTCGAGGTTCCTAATGTTCCTGTATATGCAACAATATTTGCCGCACGTAAATCGATATTCATTAAATTTGGCATACTATCGCGCATGGTTTTGAAATCGCGTGCATCGATAGTACCTGTTAGAATTAAAGTATCAACAGTTATTTTTTGAGAAGCATTGACTAAAGACGATAACGTACCAGCAATGCAATTTAATTGAAGCTTCGTTATTTTTGATAAAGGTTTTACTGTTATTATTACTGATTTATTATCGGAGCAATTGTTTGTTGTTCCAGTAACAGAATAGGTTTTAGAGACAATTGGTGCATCTGTTAAAATTGATGTTGTAGCACCATTATTCCATAAATAAGATGTCGCACCCGTTGCAATTAAATTTACTTGTTCACCAGAATTAATTGTAGAATTTAATACAGAAATTGAAACAGTAGGAATAGGATTTATTGTTACTAAAACCGTTTGAACAGTACCAATACTATTACAACCCGATGTTAACGTTGGTGTTATACTATATTGTACTGTTTGAATTGTAGAACTATTATTTACAATTGTACTATTTAAAGTATTTGATGTTTGTGTACTTAAAATTTCTCCACTAGTATTTGCATTATCGAGAGCATTCCAGGTATAAGTCGAAGGAATAGTACTTGTTAATGGAATACTGATAGAACCTCCACTACAAATACTTGCCGAGCTTAAACTAGTCATTTTAGGTTTTCCTAAAATAGTATTTTTCAATATTGACATATTGCTCGATGCAAAATTTGCAACAAGAAAATCTGGTTTATTGTCACCATCAATATCATTAATTGCAATACTCATAGGTCCGACACTAGTTGCAAAGTCAACTTTTGATGCAAACGATATAGAACTTGTACTTGTATTTTTAAACACTGAAATACTAGCAGAACCTTCGTTTGCAACTGCAAGATCGAGTTTTCCATCGCCATCAATGTCTGCAATCGAGACGTTTTCTGGAGTTCCACCAGTTGTAAAATCTATTCTGGTAGCTAACGAAATAGTTCCCACAGTTGATTTATTTTTAAATACCGAAATACTTGCAGATCCAGAATTTGCAACTGCAATATCGACCTTACCATCAGCATCAAGATCACCGATTGAAATATTAAAAGCACTTGACCCTGTTACAAAATCTATTTTCGAGGCGAATGAAATAGTAGCTGAAGAACTCGTATTACGTAGAACCGATATTGAGTTTGTACCTTGATTACTTGCATTCGAATTTGCGATAGCAAGATCGGGTTTTCCATCGCCATCTATGTCCGAGATAGCAATACTCATCGGATAATATCCAGTAGAAAAATCGACTTTATTGGTAAATGAAATCGAACCCACAGTACTTGTATTTTTAAATAGAGATACAGTATTTGACAATTCATTTACAACTGCTAGATCTGTTTTTCCATCACCATCAAAATCGTCAAAAGAAATACTTGTTGGAGATGAACCAGTTGTATAGTCAATTTTCGAGGCAAAAGCTATTGTTCCAATATTGCTTGTGTTTTTATAAATTGAAACCGAATTCGAAGAATAATTTACAACTGAAAGATCTAATTTTCCATCGCCATCTATATCTGCAATCGATATACAATGTGGATTTGATCCTGTTGACAAATCTACTTTGGGTGCGAATGTAATAAATCCATTATTGCTTGTATTTTTATAAATCGAAACGGTATTTAATCCTTGATTAACAACTACAATATCTGATTTACTATCACCATCAATATCACCAGTTGAAATAGAAAAAGGTTGAGAACCTGTTAAATTATCAATTTTAGGTGCAAAGGCTGTTGAATCGATTATACCACCACAAGTGAATGTTGTAATAAATGGTTTTGTTGAATAAGCTGTTAAACCCGATTTTATATCTGTAACCGAAATTTTTTGAAAAGAAGTACCTTGTGGAACCGTAACGGTTAAAGAATTATTAGTTGCTGATGTTATTGTAGCCATAGTCGCTCCAAAGAATACTACATTATTGTTGGCAGTTGTATTAAAATTTGTACCAGTAATCGTTACCGATGAACCAATTACACCAGAACTAGGAGTAAATGAGCTTATTGTCGGTGAATTTATTGTAATAGTTGATATTGGAGATACTGTAATAATTATTGAATCTTTATTTGTACAGAAATTTACATTTGTACCGGTTACCCAATATTTTTTTGTTGATAAAGGAGAATCGGTAAAAGATGCAGTAGTTTGTCCTGTACTCCAAATATATGATGATGCACCTGTCGCAACTAAAGATACTTGTTCTCCAATATTGATACTATCTTTTGAAGTTGAAATGATTACTGTAGGTACAGGATTTGCCGTTAAAACCACTGGTGTTGCAGGTCCAAAACACGATTGTAAAGGACTATATTCTGCAACATAATATGTATAAGTTCCTGAACTTTTAACTGTCGTTGAGTAAGAATTTCCAATAGCAAGTTGAGTAGCTGTTTTTAAATTTGGTGAATTAAACCAATACAAATCACCAATACCTTGAGCTACTGCAGTTAATGTTGTAGAATTTAACCCTGTATTTGTAAAACACATTTTTGGATCTAATCCTGAAATCGGTGCTTGAGATGGACATTTTGTAATACATGCAATAGCAGTAATTGGTTGACTTTCACAACCATTTATTGTTTGTGTATAAAGATAATTATGACAACCTGCAACTAATGAATCGGGAACAGTTCCCGTATGTGTTAATATAGGCGTATAAATATTTCCAGTTCCTATTATTATTGTTTTAGGACTTGAATACCACTTTATATTTTGTAACGATTGAGAAGTAGCATCAAAATTAAAGGCTGACGGTAAAGGACTTGACAATGTACTAATAGACAATGAAGTTGGTTCAGGTGTATCAAACACATTTATTGTAGTTGAAATTGTTGACGAACAACCATTTGGACTAGAATAAGAATACGTAATTGCTTTAATTCCAGCATAACTACTTGTCGGTGCCAAATTCGCTGAAGTTTCGGTTACTTTTGTTAATCCTGCAATTGAGCTAAAAGTTCCGACACCACCAAATGGCGTTGCATTTACACTTAAGGAAACCGAAGCACCATCGCTACAAACAAATGTAGGATTTGCTGCAGCCCATATTACGGTTGGTAATGGATTTACGGTTACCGATGTTGTAGCACTTGTTTTACAACTATTTACATCTGTATAATTATAGGTAAGAGTATAAGTACCTACACCTGCAAAAGAAGGACTAAAAGTTTGTCCTGTAATTCCATTACCTGTTAAAACGCCACCAGTTGGTGTAACAGTTATAATTTGAGATGCAGAATTTAAACAGTATTTTCCAGTTCCGGCAGCAATAATCGATGCCGTTGGATTACTATTTATTGTTACATGAACTGGAACTGCTATACTATAGCATGCTTTAAAAGCATTATATTCTGCTACATAATAGGTGTAACTTCCAGCATTTGTAACTGTTGTTTGATATGAATTTCCAGTTCCTAATTTTGTTGCAGAACTAGTATTTGCAGAGTTAAACCATTGTAAAATCCCTGTTCCACTAGTCGATGCTGTAACAGTAACAGATGAAACTCCAGCACAAACAATTACATCGGGATTGGCAATTGGAATTTGAGTTGGACAATCAGAAACAATTGCAATAGCTTGAACAGCTTTACTTTCACATCCACTTATTGTTTGAGTAAAAAGATAATTATACGAACCTATTACAAGCGAATCGGGAGTTGAACCAACCAATGGAATTATTGGAGTATAACTATTTCCAGTTCCTATATTCGTAACAGGTGGATTAGAATACCATTTTACATTTTGTAACGATTGCGAAGTAACATCAAAGTTATAAGATGTTGGAATTGGACTTGGGATAGTTGTTATTGTAATTGGTGATGGACTTAAAACGTTAATTCCAGTTATTGAAGATGTTGGTGCATAAGAAACACAACCATTCAAATCGGTATATTTATAATCTAATGATTTGGGTATTCCATCACTCATAGTTGAAGGATCGAATTCTGCAGACGTTTCTGTTTTTTTTACTAATCCAATTTTATCGGTAAATGTTCCTAAACCTCCTAATGGAAGAACATCAACATTAAGAGTTGTAATAGGATCAGAACTACAAACTTTAGTAGGATTAGTTGTAGACCAACTAACTGTTGGTAATGAAACAGCAGTTATTACAATATTATCACTAGATCGACATGCATTTGCATCGGTAACAGATAAAGTATACGTTGTTTTTACAGTATTTGTAGATAAAAAGACTGGGTTTGCTATAGTAGCTGTCGATAAGCTTGTCGACGGCGACCATGCATAAGAATAAGGCATTTTACCTCCAATAATTGTAGTTTTAAGCGTATAATTTGTATTAATACAAATAGTAGTATCATTTCCAACAGAAACAGTTGGTAATGAATTTATAGTAATTGAATTTATACCAGAAGATGTACATCCGGCATAAGAATACGTTGCCGTAACAGAATATATACCTTGAATATTTGTCTTCGTAAAGTTTGTTGAATTAATAGCAGAAACATCAGAACATGTATATAAAACAGTTCCATTTGTTGGACCAAAAACAAATAGATTTGAAAGAGCAATCGATCCTGATGATGATGTTGCACATGATGGTATTTGTGTTATTGGAATAACTGAAACTGTTGGATTTATAGTAATAGTAGATGTTTTGGAAGCATCAAGTACTGCTCCACAAGTTTTTTTACTTGCATCTGTTATAGAAACAACTTGATATACTCCAGCCACTTTTTCGGGTATTGAATATGAAACCGGATTTGTACCTGAAACAGTAACCGTATGATTTATTCCTGAACCATCTTTATAGATTAAAATATATGGTGATATTCCATTCGTTATTGTAATTACAATTGGTGCAATCGTTGCTCCGTTGCAATACGTTGAACCTCCCGTGATAGTATAATTAGGTAAAGGATATTGAGTTACTACCCTATTTCGCATAATTTGATTACAAGCTAATCCAAATGATGAATCGGTAATAGTTAGTCTATATATTTTGGTACCAATTGGCGATACTAATGAATTAGAGTTAATATTTTGATTTACATTTTCAGTTAAATTTAACCAATTATAGCTATAATTTCCAGGACTTGCTGCCGTAATAATTTTAGCAAATAACATAGCTGTATTAGAACCTTCACAATAGTTTGAATCTTTTGTTAAATCCCAGACTAAGTCGGGTTGTTGTATTTTAGTTACTACGACGCTATTTGAATTATTTATAATTCCTTGACAATTCAAATCATTTATAGCAGTAATGGTATATGTACCTGAATTTGTTGGTGTTATTGTATACGGACTATATGAAATACCTTTAACTGATGATGTTGTTGTTCCATTACTCCAATCAAAATTGAAAGGAGCTGTTCCAGTTAAAACTATTGATACTTTGGGTGCTGAACTATTACTACAAAATGGTCCACCGCCAGATATACTATATGCAGGTGAAATATTTGAAACTATTGTAACATTAGTAGTATATTGACATGCCGTTGCTGTTGGATTGTTGTGATCTCTTACCAATAAAGTATACGTTCCTGGGGCTGAATATGGAACATTATAACTATCAGAATAACTTGTTGCCGAATTTGTATTAATTGTTGATTTTACAATTGTACCAGTTGAAACATTTCCCTTATACCAAATAAAATCTAATATACCACCCGTAATAGAAGGATGTAACGTTTTAGAAGTTAAAATTGAATTTTGTCCAGAACATAATGTAACACTTGATGCTGTTAATGTTAATGGAAGATCTATGGCTAAAATGGATGAGCAAGTCGAAGTGTTTTTAACTCTCGTTGAAAGTTTGATACGACCACAAGGGTAATCGGATGCTTTAGATATTTTCCAATCAAAAATAGGCCCGAGTAAACTCGTTGAAGAGCCTTGATTTGATTGAGTTTCTTGATACCATAATATATCAAACAATCCATCAGCTTGTTTAATCGGCCATGTTGGAGTACATCCTGTTGTTCTTATATATCCAATTCCATTTGTTGCAATATGAAAGAAGAATTCTGGTCCACCTGCTTTTATTGAAGTCTGTCCAGCCCAGGTAAAACCTCCATTTATAGCAGAATAAATTAAACCAACAGGAAGTTTAATAATAGAATCAACTGTTGACAATGTATATGAAACGGTAGGTAGAGTTGCTATTATATTTGTTAAATCAGCTAAAATTTGACCATTATTTCCTGTTTTAGACCCATAGATTATTGGAGTTAAAGTGACTACTTCCCCAATATAATGTCCCGATACTTTTACAGAAACAGTATCAATTGAAAAATTACCATATGCCTTAATCCTATAATAACTATCAGATGGACTATTTATGATATTTGTATATGTACATGAGCTAACTGGCGTTGATTTTGAAGGTAAAACTATTTTAGGAATTCTTGTAAAATCTTCAAGCCAAACAGACCATGTTGGAGATTCGGCAGAAACATTAGTCAATGATTCTGTAAATTCTATGATTTTATTATCGGAAACAGTAATTGTATCAAATGGAGTAGATGCTGAAGCAGAACTATATACTTTATATGTTCCATAATATCCACCATTAGTAACTCCAGAATATTTCGAGGCAAAAGCAAAAGGCACAGTAATATCAGGCGAAACATAACCATAATTGTACTTTACACCCCTACCTGGACTTGGTAATTGTAAAGTATCGACAGGAGAAATCGGTTCAGAAATAACTATAGTATCAATAATGTCTGGAAAAGGGTTACAAGGACGCTCTGTTGCAGGTCTTATATCCGAAATTTTAACTGTCCAAAGTCCATATATCGTTGCATTATATGAAATATCTTTTATTCCTGTCGTTGCTGTATCTGCAAATTGTTTAACACCATTTAATGAATATGTTACTACAAAATTAGGAGATACATTACTTACTGTAAGTGCTTTTGAAAAACCAGCACAAGTAGAAATATATGAACCTAAATTCAAGCTGTATTTTTGAACTTGAAGAGAACAGCTTGAAATACCACTTTTTACAAATGAGCTTTGATTTGTTGTTGATCCAATACCTAATTGTCCTACATTATTTTGTCCTGCTGCATATATATTTCCATCGTTTGCAGAAATAAACGACCAACCATCTCCATCTGAAACTGAAATTGCATTATTTATTTTAACCCCAGCTGAATATGTTGCTTGAGTAGGAATGCCAACATTCGCAATACTTGTTGATCCAATACCTAAACAACCATTTGTTATTGCAGTACCTGTTTCATTATAATATCCATTCATTCCAAACGACCAAACTTTTCCACTTTTTGTTGATACGATTGAATATGCTTGACCAGCAGCAATTGAAACGATAGGATCGTTATCACCTAAATTTACAGATCCTGGATTAACGGAAATCCAATTAGGACCTGCTAAGACTAATGAAGCATACGATTGATTTGAACCAATGAACGATGTTGAAGTATTATCAGAACCTCCTCGCTGCCCCATCCAATTTGCTCCCCAAGCCCAAACATTTCCTTTTGAATCTATAGCCAAACAATGTCGATCGCCCGCTGCAATAGATACAATTCCTGTTAAAGGTGTTCCATCTAATTTTACAACTTTTTGAGCATAAAGACTATTGTTTGCTACAGTCCTTCCAAGTTCTGAATTACTTGCATCATCACCCCAAGACCAAACGGATCCATCAGACGTTAATGCAAAAACACTTTCCTCACCTGCTTCAATTTGTAAAACACCAGTTAATCTACTTGCTGTTGATATTCCCGTTTGAACAAAAACAGGCAAAGGACTATTTGTCGTTGAATTATTACCTAATTCACCTTTTGCATTTCGTCCCCAAGCTAAAACATACGATAATCCAGTTTGTTGGTATATGGCATATGAAGATTTACTTCCTAAAGTAATTGAATTAATATTAATTAATTCATCTGTTGTTATACCACCACTTAAAGCAGAGCTTGCACCAGCCATTACTTTATATGGTTTTGCAGTGTAAATATCCACTCCATTCGAAGAATTTGTTATACTCGTATTTCCTAATTGTCCATCGGTGTTTAAGCCCCAAGCATAGACTTTCCCATCGCATGTTAATGCAAGGGTATGTGTACCTGTTCCAGCGTCTATTGCTGAAATAGGAGTTGTTCCATAAACTCTAACAGGCGAAGTTGAATAAGTTCCATAATTTGGTGTTGTACCATCAGCTTGAACACCTAATTGTCCGAAATTATTTTGTCCCCAAGCAAAAATATTGCCATTGGAACAAATCATTACTGAATGAGAATTACTACCTGAAACAGAAAAATTTTGAGCAAAAATTGTTGAAGTTGCAATTCCTAAAAGGCAAATAAATAATAGTTTTTTCATCATTGTGTATTTTAATTCATCAGTAACTCTTACTAGCAAATTTCTTAATTAATTTGCATAACAAATGTACAAAAAATCACAGAAATACGACCTTGAAAATGGTGATATTACTCACTTCAAAAACGACCTATTTACTTCCTAAAACAAATCAGCCCCGAACAAATGTCCGAGGCTGACTAATGTAATATATATATTTATTTATTCTTTCACAAATTGTAAGGTAGATATAGTTTCGGTTCCTAGAACTTTTATAAAATAAACTCCAGCAGATAATTGCGAAACATTCAAATCTATCGAATTGCTATTTTCAACCTCAACTGCTTTTGAAACCGATTGACCTAATGAATTACATATTATAATTGAATATTTCCCAATGAGTGGTAATGTTAGCTTTGCAGTTTGATTTACTGGATTTGGATAAACCGCAAGACCATTGTTTCCTTCAATTGCAACATCCGTCAATTCCGATTCTGCCATATTGGATAATGATAATGAAAAAGGTCCACTATCCGATTTCAAATTATCGGGATTAATGTCATGTGCAAAACGTATACCAACTCTATAATCGACCGTTCCTGCTGGTGCATCTATATCGGTATACGACATAAGAATACTGCTTGCAATTGAATCGAGTTTGCCTGTTGTTTCATTTTTTCGGTAAATGATATACGAACTAACATCGGCTCCTTCGTAAGGAGTCCACCAAATTTGTGGTTTATTTTGCAGATTAACTCCTGTCATCAAATGCATGGTTGTGTGAACCATACTTTTTGCAGAACGATTGCCACAAGCATCAACCGTAACCATTGCATATTGGTATGCTTGTTTTTGTACGTTAACGGTACTATCAACAAAACGACTTCGTTGGGTTGATGGAACATAACCAATACTATCCCACTTTCCAACACTTCCCGTTCCACGATACAAAATATAGCCAGCAATCTGTGCATTTTGAGAACGTTCCCAAGCAATGATACAATGTGTACTGGTTGTAGAATCGACGGTTACCAAACCAATTTCTTCGACCAAAGGAATGCGGCGTACTTTAATACCAAAAAGTTGTACATCGCCTACAATAGTTTTATTTGTCGCAGTAAACCATAAGGTATCAATACCCATCCAACAAGTTGATGATTTTACTACGTTAATTGTTGCCATACTTCCAGCAATAGTTGCTGATGCATGAGTTCCCGAAACATACTCGAAATCAACAATATCGGATGTTAGGACTAGCTTGGTCAAATCAATAACGGTATCGCGAGTTAGTGTGTAAAGTGGCATTTTTAAGGTGTTTAATGCTGTTACTATTAATGAAGATGTAGTGCTGGCACCAACGAAATTATTTGAAGCTTCAACATGAGCAATAATAGTGCAAGCTCCCGAGCCATAAATGGTAACTTCATTCTCAACGACATCAGCTACTGAAGGATTGCTGCTCGTATAAGTTACCGGATATCCAGAACTGCTTGTTGCAAATAATTTGAAAGGAATCATACCAACTTTTTTAATTGGAATAGTTGGGAAAGCAATGGTTTGAGTAGCTTGATTCACTGTAATTTGAATCACTGAATCGATTGCAGCTATTCCAGAGCTACCATTTTGTATGAGATGAATAGTTGCAACACCAGTTCCAATAGTATTTATTTTATTATTTACAATTTGAATAATATTGGGACTTGATGATGTAATTGTCAAAGGAAGCTTACTCGAAGATTCTGCAAGAATAGCAACATTTGACATACCATAAACGAACGTTGGTAATGATGTTATTTTCAATGTTTGCGCAAGTTGATTTACCACCAACACTTGTTTAACCTGTGCCGCTTGATTGTAGTTTATGTTGCCATTTTGAGATGCTGCAATTACCGTTGAACCAGCTCCAACAATCACTATTTTACCATTTACTATTTTTGCAACCGATAAGTTAAAACTGGTTAATGTTATAGGCAAACCCGATGTTGATGAAACATTTGGAACAATCTCTGAAACTGAGCCATAAGTAAGAGTATCTAACGTTTCAAAAGCTATTGATTGTTCAGCAGGCATAATGGTTAAGGTACGAATAACTGAGTTTGCAGCTTCATAATCAGCACTACCTGCTTGCTTAGCTGTAATGGTTACTTTACCTGTTGATAGAATTACGACTGTATCGTTGCTGATAGTTGCAATTGCCGAATTACTACTAGTATAACTAATTGGCAATCCTGAACTAGTAACACCATCTAAGACAAAAGACGAATCGCTAAAGCTCTTAATGCTTGGTGTGGCAAAGCTGATGCTTTGTTGATTCTTATTTACTTTTACTGTGCGTGTTGTGCTTACTAACAAATAATTGTCTGTTCCATTTTGCGTTGCTGTTATTGTAGCTATTCCAATGCCAACAACATGAATTTTCCCATTTACGATTGTCGCTACAGCCAAATTATTGCTCGACAAATTGACTGTTCCGTTCGATTCTGTTTTTACGATTGGTGCAATATCATTAGCTCCAAACAACAATGCTGGAATTGAATCCATTGTGATACTTTGTGTTTTCGTTGCAATGGTAATGCTTAGTGAAACGGTATCGGCTTTTGCATAATTGCTATTTCCATTTTGATATGCTTTAATGGTTACCGAACCTGCTCCGTTAATTGTTGCTATGTTTCCAGCTATCGATAGTATAGTACTATTGCTCGACACATAATTGATTCCAAGACCTGAAGTACTGTTTGCGATTAAGGCAAAATTTGCATCGCCATATGTTTTGCTTGGAATATTTGTAAATGTTATTGTTTGAGCCGAAGGATTTACTGTTACATTTTGAGTTTTACTTATTGGCTCATAATTATCGTTACCAGCTTGTGTTATGGTGATAGTTGCACTTCCTTGTTGAACAGCATACAACATATTATTTTGAACCAAGATGACACTTGGATCAGATGATGCAATGGAGATAGCTAAG
>Ga0302296_1000679_pt1 | contig 27049 bp, 20 predicted proteins | sample III_Fen_N3_1_FD_194546 | JGI IMG/M metagenome (GOLD analysis project Ga0302296, IMG submission 194546) | Peat permafrost microbial communities from Stordalen Mire near Abisko, Sweden - III_Fen_N3_1 | ecosystem: Environmental > Terrestrial > Soil > Wetlands > Permafrost | place: Sweden: Abisko...
ACGGATTCATCGAGCAACAACTTCCGGCGGCGGTAAAACCAAGTTCGTCTCACGCCAAAGTAACCTTAACCATTCTAAGAAGTGGCGAACCGATTGCCAACGAACCGGTTTATATCCGCACAAGCAGATCAACGGATCGTTACAAAGGTCGCACGGATGAAAACGGAACGGTACTCTTCATGCTTCCGATCAAATCGAAATACTTAATCGATTTCACCTTTCAGCACGATGCTGCAGTAGTTGATTTATCGCGTGCCGACGGTATAGCCGAAAGCTCACAAACGATCAATTACACGCCCGATCCGCGGCTGGAACACATCGAAGAGTTTATCCCAAAAGCCAAAGACCTCATCGATTTTGAAGTTGAAAGTTTCGTGCAAGCCCAATACCCCAATCCTACCGACGACGTGGAATTGTTTCTGAAATGGGGCAATAAATTCAACGCTTCGTCGAAAGAGGCCGTAGTAGAAATCGGATTTAAAGTTCGTACCAAACCCGAAGACAATGCCGTTGCCAAACAATTGATGTTTGTAGTAGACATTTCAGGTTCAATGGCCAGCGACGACCGATTGGAAATGGTAAAAAACACACTGGTGGAATTGATCAAAAAAGCCGGACCCAACGATCAATTCGGATTGGTGGTCTTTGAAAGCGAGGCGCACATTGCTTTTCCGATGAGCCCAATGACCGACAAACAAGCCATGATCACCGTGGTAAAAACGCTTTCGCCTACAGGTGGAACCAATATCTACAACGGACTTGAATTGGGCTTAAGTGAACTTTATCGACTTAAAAAAGCGGGTGCTGTGAGTCGTTTGTTGTTACTCACCGACGGTTATTGTTCAGTTCCGCCCGAGCAAACCATTGCCAAAGCAACCGAATATGTCAAAAAAGGATTGCAGATTTCTGCCATTGGCGTCGGAGTTGATTACAATCAGGCGCTGCTTTCTCAGCTGGCTTCTGTTGGTGGCGGATTGATGCAAATGGCCGGAGATCCGGAGCAAATTCAAAAAGTGTTTTTGAAAGAATTGAACAGTATGATCTCTCCTATCGGTCACGGGGTAAAACTGGAAGTACTCTACAACGATCAACTTATCTACAAACAATTGATCGGTTATTCGAATGAAGTGGTTTCAGCCAGTAAAATGACTGTTGACATCGACCAACTCTTCCCAGGATTGCAAAAAATGGCTCTGGCAAAATTCGACATTATCAACTCCACTCCTGCCATTGAGAAAAAACCGGTAATTGCCCGTATGACCTACGTTGATGAGAAAACACAAAAAACCAAAACGGTTGAAAAAACGCTGTACCCTGAGTGGACAACCGCCACAGGTTTAATGGACATGACCATAGACAAAAATCACAAAAAGATCCTGGCAGTTGCTATCGCCAATCAAAGTCTCAAGAAAATGGCCAACACGTTTGAAGCCGGCAATCAGGCTGAAGCAAAAGCAGCTGCTCAAAGCGGTTTGGATCAAATCCAACGGTTGTTTCCGGAAGCATCTCCGGTTGAGCTGGAAGATTTGGTAAATAAATTACAAGAATTTGTCTTCATGTTTGAAGAACAAAAGAAATATGCCCCAGAAAAACCGGTGAAAACAACAAAAACGCCAAAAACCAAGTAATTGGAATGATCTGACTCACATGAATTGACTAAAAAACAAAAGCGCAAATCGGATTGATTTGCGCTTTTGTACATTTTGAGTATGCGTTTTTAATCTGCATTTACCTGATTCAGGTAATCTGTATTTTGAGGCTCGCCCCAGTAAGGAACCATTACCGTACGATTTGTCATCAAGGCATATTTTTCTTTTGCCTTTTCAAAATACGGTTTTGCTTTTTTGGAACCACCACCAAACATTTTAGGTGTATAGAATACAGAAACCGCTTTTAGGTAATAAATGTGCGGGTTGTTTTCATTGAGTTCTTTTGCTTTCTTCAAGTTTTCCTCGAAAATAGGTCCGTACTCTTTCCAACGATTCTCGCCGTCTACTGCCATGCGCGCATTTGCCAACAAGGCTTTTAACACATACACATGATCATTTTCAGTGCCAAGCGCCACAATTCGATCCAAGTACATATCTGCTTCATCTACAAACAAGTCTTTCTTGGCAATATCCGTTTCATAGTACGAGATAATAGCTTTGGTGTAAGCACCGTAATATTGCGCCACCCATTGATCTTGGTATTTATTGGCAATCAAGTCAAACTTTGCTGAAGCGGTCATCAGCGAAGGAGTTGTTTTAGCCGTATCCAAGATTGTAAAAGCCTCTTTCAAGTTGTCTTCCATGGTTGGCTCTTGTGCACGAACCGTAGTTACAGTTAGCGCAAGTAAAGCAAGCGATGTAATGATTGTTTTCATTGGTTTATCTATTGGTTATTATAATTCATCTTTATTAAACTCTGTGAGTGAGAAATTCACCCCCAGAAAAATGGAACGGTACATGGGTGGAATAATCGGGAAACGCTGCGTTCCATCGGCACTGTAGCGGTAACCCAATACATTTTTCTGATTGGTTACATTATCCAAACTCAAGTAAAACACCGTAAACATTCGGCGAATGGTGGTCAGATAACTGATCGTCACCGAGAAATTATGGAAATCGGGCGCTTTTTCCGACATAAACACTGTTGCATTCGGATCGTAGAAACGACGGCCACTCGCGTAGTTGTAACTGGCAGAAATGTTGGTTTGCCATTTCATGATAAAGTACTTGGCTATCACATTGAGGTTATGATCAGATACATAATCAGGAGTTACTTTGGCAATGTAATTTTGGTACAAACGCTTGGTATCAACGTAGCTGTATGAAATCCAGTAATCGAAGTTTTTGATCGACTTGCGGTCGCGCCAGAAGAAGTCAATTCCCTGCGCATACCCCGATCCTGAATTGTCGACTGTACCCAGATTGAATCGAAATTGATTCGGCGTATAAGTCGTTCCGTTCTCGCGTACCAACTGATTGTAGCTCTTGTAATAAGCTTCCACACGCAAGGTGCGGTCTTTTTTCATCCACTGATAATTGAGCATGTAGTGAATGGATTGTTGAAAATCTGGTCGGTAACCTTGCAACAAGTAATTGGTTGATGCCGTTTGGTAAAACATTCCGGTAGCCGCTGAAATCTGACTTGCTTCACCTGTACGAATCGCAAATGCAGCGCGTGGCACGATGTTTCCTTTTCCTAACAATTGCGAGTATTCTCCACGCACACCTGGTTTAATGGCAAACCACAAAAACGGTTTCCACTCGGCTTCTGCGTAACCTGAACTCATCAATTCATCGAACTGACCAATCAAGGTATCGAATCGTTGCGTGTAATTGAATCGTTGTACGTCGGAACCAACCAATAGATTGAATTTTCGTTCTTTGGTTTCATACCACAATTCCAATCGTCCTTGCAAACGACCGTCGTTTCTGTAAACCGGAGAAGCACCCCACGAAACCTTATCGGTGTTATTGCTAAATGAAAATGCCGAAAATAGCTTCACATGCTCGTTGATAAAGTACTTGTAAGATGTGGTAAGCAAGGTATTTTCGTTTTGAATCCCGAAGTTGAGTTTCGCACCGGCTGTTGACGGATCCGGAATGGTGATTCCCGACTTGTTGAAGGAATGCGTCAGGTTCATCTTAAAAATCCCGTTGTTTTCGGTTCTGGAAACATACCGTGCAGAAATACCTCCTCCTTGCGGAACTTGATAGAAATCCACATTGGTATTGGCAATGGCCAAGTACGGAGCGATATTGGTATAATTGGCAGCGTATTCCACAGCATTTTTCCCCATTAATTTTGAGCCGGAGACGTACGCGCCTGCAAAGTTCGCGCCAATGTTCATGTTGTTCTTTTCGGGTAAATCGGTCGTTTGTAAATCGAGAACGGCGGAAAGCGCTTGTCCGTATCGAACAGTGTAACCACCGCTGCTAAAAGCTGTTCCTTTAAACGAAAATGGATTCAAGCGACTGCGCTGAGCCACCCCCGGAACGGAGCTATTAAATGCATTTTGGGTAATTGTTCCGTCAACGATGACGCTACTTTCACTCACATCGCCCCCACGCACCATCAATCCGGTTTGGTCGCCACCGTTGCGTTGCACACCCGGTAATGTCTGAATGGCCCCGATAACATCTCCTTGCGCACCCGCCGTAGTTACAATATCCAACGGTTTTAACACGGCTACTGAACGTTCATTATTGGCTTCTATCGTTCCAGCGGTAATGGTGACTTCTTCCAAGCGTGTTGCAGCTTCTTGTAAGCGAACAGAAACCGTATAAACCGAATCGGCTAACGTGATGGCTTGCGTTGTTTTGGTAAAACCGATCAAATTGACCACTAAAGTTTGCGCTCCTTTTAAGTTGGTTGTCAAGCTGAATTTACCGTCGGGACCAGTAGTAGTGCCTTCGGTGGTATTTTGAAGGGAAACGCTGGCAAAACTAACCGGTTGTCCTTTTTGATTTTTCACTTCACCGTTGATGGTACTTTGCGCATCAATTGTAACCGGAATGAATGCTACAAAAAGTAGCGTTAGCATAGAAAATAGGGTTGTAAACTGTTTTGTCATGCGTTTGTTTTTTTACGATGCAAATGTAGATGTAAGATTCCAATTCGACCAATTAAAATCGGTGAATGGTACATAATGCAATGATGTGGGATGAATGGTAAAGCGTTTAATTGCAACTAATTTCGTTTTTGAAAACCGTTTGCCCCCTTTCGGTTTGTGTTTTTGAGGCTTTTTAATCGTATCACATTTTTGAACAACCGAGCCCTTGTGTTTGTTTCGAAACAACTGTCTTTCAATATCAAAAATCGGTAAACGGTGGTAGATGATCGGTAAAAATCATCGGAAAAACAATCGTTTAAACTATACTTGTACTTCCTTTTAAAACACATGCAAGATCTACCGCACTACAAATCGGATGAACAACGATTCTACGCAACGCTTACCGAACGGGTAAATGCTTATTTTTCTGCTAACGGAATATCAAAATTCGCTAATGCCTCTTGGTATGCTCGTGCCATCATCATGATCGGATTGTTTTGTTTGACCGTTGTTTCTATTTACATGCACTGGTTCAACAATTACATCAATGCGGCACTTTGTTTCATCGCCGGATTGCTCATGGCAGGAATTGGTTTAGCGATTAGTCACCAAGCTTCACACAATACCGTTTCAGAAAAAGCATGGGTCAACCGCTTGTGGAGTCTTTCATTTAATCTGGTAGGTGTAAGTGACTACATCTGGCACATCAAACACGACATATTTCACCATGCGTATACCAACATCTATGCATTTGATGAAGCATTGAAGGAAGGTGATGTACTGCGCTTTTCAACCGATGCTCCGCTCAAAAAGATGCACCGTTTTCAGCACATTTACGCAGCTCTAGTCTACGGATTGTTTACCATTTTCTGGATTTTCATCCTCGATTTTGAAAAACTGTTTCGTTACCGGAGAAACGGCATGGGCGAAAAAAGGCATCATACCGCCACTGAACACCTCATTTTCTGGATCACGAAAATCTATTACATCGCTGTATTTATTTACCTGCCACTGACAATTGGTTTTACGTGGTGCAAGTACTAATTGGACAGTTGATCATGCACACCGTTGCGGGAACGATTGTGACACATGCTTTGCAAGTAGAACACCTGAACGAGAAAACGGTCATGATTCTCTACAAACCGGATGATCAGCAGGAAATGTCGTGGGCAGAAAATCAATTGGTCGGAACGGCTAATTTTGCCATTAAAAACCGCTTATTCAATTGGTACATTGCCGGGGTAAACCTGCAAATAGAGCACCATTTGTTTCAGTACATCAATGCCACTCATTATGAAAATCTGGCTCCGATAGTACGCCAAACAGCGGCAGAATTCAATTATCCCTATGTGGAATTCCCTTCAATAGGTGAAGCTGTGAAATCGCATTACCGGTTTTTGAGACGGTTGGGAAACGTTTAGCATACAAGTCTTATAGAAGGACTCCATTTCATCGTTTAATGAGTTTTTGATTCATGGTGATACCATCTGCTTTTAAATAGTACATTCCCGATGCCATGTTGCTAAAATCCAACACCACATTTTTTTGATCGACTGTTTCTATGGAAACCTGTTGCACCAACTGACCCAATGAATTGATTATCTCAATGGATTTTACGCCCGTCTTTTCGCCTAAATAAAGCATGCATTGGTCATCAAACGGGTTTGGTAAAACCATGACACTTTCTTGTTGATTCAACGAAACGCTTCTAATGATGGAATACGAAATGGCTCCGTCAAAATCTACCTGCTGTAAGCGATAATACGTAATTCCATTAGTAGGATGTTCGTCTACGGAAGCATAATCATGCTGAAGGTTACTTGTTCCATTTCCTTCAACCATCGTCAAATTTTGCCAGGCAAATCCATCTATAGAGCGCTGTACGATGAAATAATCATTGTTGATTTCGGATGCAGTAGTCCACGTAATGTCAACAGTTCTGGAGTTGTTCAATACAGCATTAAACTCCAACAATTCTATCGGAAGTGGCGAAACGCTGTTTGTTAAAGTCCACCAGGTAAACAAATTGGCATTTGTCAAACTGGCAATAGTCACCTCATTTGTGGTGGTGTTGATAGTAGATGCGGGTAAAAAATCACCCCAATCGGATACTGTGGAATTGTAGCGCTGCGGAATTAAATTGGCTTCAGTAATCGTGTTTGAGGCTACTGAATGTTCCGGATCGCGGTAAGTAAACATAAGATTTGTGATATCAGGTTTTACGGTATATCCGGTAGGCGCTATTTTCCAGAACCGATCAATGACATTGGCTGAATTATCTGTACCGGAAGCATTGTTTACATTCGGCACACCAGATGGCAAGTTTAAACTGTTTTGCCAAGTGCTTGTTTTATAGGTGGCAAACGTAAACTTTCCTGAACCTGTTCCGGCATTTTTTGTCAACACAAGTGGAATATAATCAGTGGTACCAAAACCAAACGGAATGGTATACGTTCCGGTTGTAACACCAACATTCCAAATGACATTGCTGTTTTCCGTTTCGCTGATAATGTGCCCTGAATTTCGGGTAATCGCGTCCGCGTTGGGGTTATCAACCACCATACTTGCACCACTACCAATATTGATGTAAGCTCCATCCAAAACGAGTCTTGTTTGAGCATAACAAATGCCCGACAGACAACTTAAAAAAACGAGTATTCTCTTCATGGTTCAATGGTTTACTTATTTTCAAGTAATAATTCCAATTTATCCAAGCGAGCTTTGAGTTCTGCATTCAGTTTTTCTTGTTCCTCAATTTTTTGGTCGAGTTCTTTGATTGCATTGGTGTATGCCACAAGAATGGCGTGCATGTTTAGGTTCAAAAAGCCATCTTCATCTGTACCAACTGCCTCCGGGAAAATCTTTTGTACTTCTTGTGCGCTAAACCCAACTTGTGTTGTTTGCAAAACGCGTTCATCAAACACACGTTCTCCCGCATTTTTGTAGTTGTAAGTAATGGTGTTCAATTGAAGTACAGCATCCAAGCCTTTGGTATATTCTCCGTTGATGTTTTTTAATCGCTCATCAGATACAATGGTCCAGGTTGCTGTACCCGGTTTTCTTCCTTGATCGAGGCTAAGTTCCAATTGACCGCCCGGAGCTGCTGTTCCAATACCCAATTTTGTTTCAACAGAAACACCACCGGCTCCTCTGAAAATAAATCGCCCTGCATCGGACGTTTCGCCGAAGTAAAGATCTTTAGCAGCTTCTCTATTGATTACACCACCATAAGTAGCATGACCAGAAGTAAAAAACATACGAGGAAAATCGTTTACTGCTGTAGCGCTGAGCCTTAAATTGTTTTGTGATCCAGAGATATCCAATTTGTACACCGGAGCAATGGTACCAATTCCCATATTACCTGCATTTGTAATAACTGCAGCATCTACATTTCCAATTCTAAAACCGATAAAACCGTTACCTGTATTGGCTTTATTGATCAACGTAAAGGCTCCATCTGCCGTTTCGCCAAGTGCATAGCCTGTTCCGCTTGCTTGGTTAGCATGCGCAAAACCTGCCCATCCGAAACCGAAATCACCAACAAATGAGTTATTGATGCGTGCATTACCACCTTGAACATCCAACAATTGAGTTGGACTAGTAGTACCTATTCCTACAGCCGATCCGTTATCAAAAACTAGAGACGTAGAAGATAAGGTAGTTGCTGAAGTCCATTTTGGTAAATAATTGGTTGTTCCTCCGCTTAAAGTACCACCTACTGTTGTCCACGAAGCCAAACCCGTTGCATCAGAGGTAAGCACTTTTCCGGCACCTTGCGTTCCGTCAGTTATTCTAAACGTTCCGTTTACTTCCAACTTGGCGGTAGGCGCGGAAGTTCCGATACCCACATTTCCATTTCCTTGGATACGCATTAACTCTGTAGACGCTCCAGATCCCGCTCCCGCATAAAAAACATGGTTCGCAGAAGCCTGATCAACCTGATAACGCAAAATGCTTCCATTGATTCCAAAGCCTAAGAATTGATGATCATTGTTGACAGATTCAAACAGTACGATTTTTCTATTTGCCACCACGCTAGCAAATTGCAAGGCTGCATTCGGAGAACTATTTCCTATACCAACATTACCGGCACTTGTTACGCGCATTTTTTCCGTATTGTTGGTGCGGGTCACAAAATCAACGGCATCAGTTGTTCCGATAAAATTAGTAGCTGCAGTAGTACCTGTGTTTCCTAAGATATTCCAACCGGTGCTTGATGAAGTAAATGGTTGCCATGACACACCGTTAAAAAAATAAAAACCGTTTAAGGTAATATCAAACACAATCAAACTTGTAGCCGGTGAGATAATAGCTGTGCGCTGTGCAGTAGTCATTCTAGGGACCAACAATCCGGAAGTTGTACTACTAATATCCAGCATGGCTGACGGATCTGCACTTGCACCAGTAGCATTCATCCCGATATTTTGCGCATTCACACCAAAAAATAGCAAGATACAGCCGGCTAAAACGAGTAATTTTTTCATCTAGTTTAGTTTTATGACTCTAAATTAGATGGAGCAATTTAATCAAACTAAATTCTGTGGTGAATAACCAAAGTTTGTATGTGAGTTGTAAAATGATGGGGGAAGAAGTGAAATTTAAGAATCTGAACTTTTTGTCACCTCATTTTCTTGCATTTTCTATTCAGCCGAAAGAATGAAGTTGGCATATCATTTCAGTTCAATGGAACGGCCTCTGGAAACCGGAATTTCAACTGTATCTACAAACACACTTTTAGAAGTGGTTTTAGTGATTTTGGTAATGTTTACAACAAAAGAACGGTGCGATTGATGGAAAAAAGCGGATGGTGTGTTTTCTCTAAACCACTCCAAGGTGTTGCGAATGGTGTATTTTTTGTCGGTCGTAAAAATATGAATGTAATTATCATCGCTTTGTGCATACAGAATGGTTGAACACGATATTCTCACAGTCTCATAACCGTTTTTAAACACCAGAAAATGTTCAGCGTTTTTTTCTTGTTGCGTTTCAGCTAAATGAACCACTGCATAAACGTCCATTTGCTTAAAAGGCTTGGTTAAATATCCCAACGGATTGGTTGCCAATGCCTGGCGAATAATTTCTTTATCGGAATGAGCGGTAATAAACACAAAGGGGATTTTGAATGAGCGATTGATTTCTTCGGCTATTTCAATGCCTTCCTTCTCATCCTTCATTCTAATATCCAATAAAATTAAATCAGGTTCAACATCGGCAATGGCTTTTAATGCTTGTTGCTTATTGTGGGCCAATCGTAAATTGGTGTATCCCAACGCAGTCAACTCATCTTTCAAAAATTCGGCGATCAGTACTTCATCGTCCACAATCACTATGTTGAAATCGCTTTGCATTTAATTAAAATGGGGGATTATAAATGTATATTTCAAACCATTGGAATGATCCAGTTGGTATTCGGCTTCCATTTGTCTGGAAAAAATATCAATCAATCGCATTCCAAGTCCTGAATCGGATTCGGTTTCAGAGTTGGATAGTCCTACTCCGTTATCTTCAATACTATAAATGATTTTTTTCTCAGCAACATTTTTCGTTAACGAAATGCGAACCTCCGGATTATCGATTCCTTCAAAAGCGTGTTTAATTGCATTGCTAATCACTTCAGAAGTAATCATACCAATAGAAACACAATTGTTGATATCAAAATTCAACTCTTCGCATTCAATAAGGAACCGGATAGGCGTTTTTTGCTGATACGTTAATTCATTCAGTTTGGAAATCAGCTCTGTAAGGTATTCCTTCACTGAAATGGTTTCCAGCTTATCCTTGTGGTACAGCATTTCGTGCACCAGCGACATAGAGTTGATTCTGCGCGAAGTTTCGATCAGTACTTTCTGGTTGCTTTCGTCTTTGATCGAGTTGATTTGCATTTTCAGCATCGCGGCAATGAACTGCAAGTTGTTTTTCACTCGATGATGTACTTCCTGCAGCAACACCATTTGTTCGTCTAACGACGATTTTAATTCAGCCGTTCTGATTTCCACTTTTTCCTCTAACTTCAGGTTTCTGTTTTCCAGGTTCCTGATTCTGTATTTAACCGCCAAAATCAGCAAAACAACTACTACAAGAATCAACAATAAAAGAAACCACCATGATTTGTAAAACGGTTTGACCACATAAAGTGGAAAAATGATCTCGGTTTTGTTCCACAATCCGTTGGCACATTGCGCTTTGATGCGAATGGTGTATTCACCATATGGTAGGTTATCCAAACTAAAGGTTCCTTCTCTGGTATAATTCCATTCTTTGCTGAAACCTTCTATTTGATAAGCATACAAATGATCTCTTTGCTCTAAATCAAGGAGGATAAACGAGAGCGTCAAATTCTTTCTGGCATCGGTTAACTGAAGATACTTTTGCGAATCAAACAGAAATGTTTCGTCTTCTACCAAATCGGTTTCGGAATTGAAACAACTTACTGCATTGATGCGAAAGGGAAAATTATTTTCGTTTTCATCCTTTTCGAAATCGGCCGGGTTGAAACTGGTGATGCCATCTACTCCACCGAAATACAGGTTTCCTTCAGCATCTTTATAGCTGGAAGACCGATTAAACTCGTTGTGAGCAATACCGTCAATTTCTGTGTAGATAGTTGCTCGTTGAGTGGATTTATCAAATTTCGCCAACCCAAAATCGGTACTCATCCACAATTTCCCAAATCGATCTTCTTCTATTCTGCAAACGGTTTCCGACAAAAAACCATTATCTATTCCAAAAGACTCAAACGAATGATTTGCTTTATTCCATTTATAAACACCATCGTAAGCTGTCGCAAACCAATATATATCATTTTTATCCTGAAACAGGTCGTTGATGTTTGAGAAAGGTAGTTTTTTCCGTTTTGTTTTGGCGTCGATCGAATAATAATCCACAATCTCGGCTTTGTTATTGATCACAAAAATACCGTTGTCTGCAACCGCCAGTAATTGTTTTTCTGAATTGTAAAAAAAACGGTACACCAACTGTGGAACGATGCCCGTTGCATTTTTTAAGGGTGTAGAACTATTGCTAGCAATGTTATACAAATGAATGTTCACTGTGCCACCAAGTAATAACTGTTTCTTGTTGAATTGAAACATAGACCAGATTTCGGCGGTTTCGAACTTATTTTTGAATTCAATTTTTTTAGTTAACAGATTATAAGCCCTCAATTCAAAAGCACCAAACCAGATCGTGTTTTCCGTTTTTAGAAACGAGAAATTGGAATGAATGTTCAATGTATCAACCTTATTGTTCTGCTTTAGACCTACAAAATCATAGAGTGAACCAAAAAGCAAATCGTTGAATTTCAGAATACCGCGAACCGAATGATTTGCACCAACCGGTACCTCTTTCATTGAAAAATGACTGTTGAATTTTTTCTTTTTGATAGTCACTTTCATCACACCTTCTGTAGTGTAAAACCAACGATTACCAAGTTTATCAAGTATTACACCCAGTATTCTTGCTTTTTTGAAGAGATCACTATCCGTAGAATCAACAATGGGTAAATTGCCAAACGAATAATTGTTGAGCGTCAACGAATTATTGGGATCCAAACGAAACAGCAAGCTATCCGTTAAAGCCTGAAAGTAGGTCACATTTGGCACAAATGTCATTCCTTTAAAAACGGTAGTTCCATCACTTAAAGCAACGGTTTTCCCTGATTTTTTGACATAATAGTAATGGTGATTCGCTTGGAGATCCTGATACCGGACCAAAAAACCTTCTTTTGTAGAATACGATATAAACGTCCAATTAAACAGTCCGTTAAACGCAACCATTCCGTTTTGATAAATCAACACTGCTTTTTCTTGGATTCGCTTAGAAGAAGTGTACGGTTCAACGACAGCAACACTCTTTTTTCCTTCCGATTTAAAGGTGATGGATTTTACAATTTTTTGTTTATACCTTGTAAAAGTTCCCGAATTCGATAATTCCCAAATAACCGCCGTTGGAAAATAATAGAAATCCAGGTAAAAAAACGGTTTCTTATAAAAGTACAAGTTGCTGGAATGGTTCGAATGAGTGATCATTGAAATATCCCGTTGCTTGAACGGACAATTCTTATAAAACTTATCAAACGATTTCAGTTTCAATGTTTGGATATCCATCACATCACACAAGCCGGTAGCATCGGTTCCACCGTTCAATTTCGGCTGATAGGTAATAATGATACCGCGATTTTGATCGTAGAACAGTTGTTTGACGTGATTGAGTGATAAACCGGTCGATTTTTGGGTGAATACCGTAAATTTCTTCCCGTCAAAACGACACAAGCCATTTCGGGTGCCAAACCACATATAACCGTTTTTATCCTGAACAGCGCAGGTTACTTCTCTTCCGGGAAGACCATCTGCAAAGGTGAACAAGCGTTTCGAAACAATGAAATTGCTCTTGTTTTGGGCAATAACAAACGTAGCAGATAGAATCTGTAGTAGAAAAAAGGTATGGAAAATTAACTTTTTCACAAAAAATTGTAGGCCCTAAAATTGTGGAATCGTGGACTGTTTTGCAACTTTTTGTGGTGAATGACCAACTTTTGTACGTTAACCGAAAACGGCTTACTCCGTTCCTTCCGGTTTCGGTTCTTCACCTTTTTTCGGTTTCTTCGGCTTTTTGGCTTTCGGTTTTTTCTCTTTTTTCTTCTTACCGGCAGTTGGAACGGCATCGTCTTCTGCTCCGTTACTTGCTTTACCTCCGAAGGTTTTGATTTCTCTACCCGATTCGTCCCAGACATGTTCTTCTACCAACACATCTTTTTTGTACAAAGCACGTCTTTTGCGCTTTTTATCCGGAAAATATTCCTCAAACCAGCCTTCTTTTACTTCACGCTGAGGGATAGAAACGATTTGATGAACCTGAACAACGTAATATTTCTTGTCTTTATCGAACGGTTTATTAAGGCCACGTTCGAGCTTTTCACCTTTAATAACGGGTGTTTGCGAAGGATCTACCGCCTGACTATTGGTAATTGTTAATCCTTCCCCTACTTGTTCTTTAATTTTGTCCACTTTCATTCGCTTCCCTAGCATTTCATACACTAGCTCGGCCTTTTCTTTGGTGGGAACTTCGTAAATATCAACATCCATCCGCTCTTCGGGTTTTCCAGAAGACTTCTTGTAGTTTTCAAGCGTTTGGATATCTCCGTTGTAGTAGAATGTCTTAAACTCGCCGTTTTTGGTGTCCATTGACCAACTTTCGGTACGCAACAATACGCCATCATCATAGTAGTACTTGCTAATTCCGTCGCGTTTTCCCTCTTTGTAGTTGATTTCTTCAATGATCTTTCCTTCGGCATTGTACACTAAGAAAGCACCTTCCAACAAACCATTGACGTAGTTACTTTGCTTGGTGCGTTTTCCTTTGCTGTTGTAGCTTACTTTCGGACCTTGCAATACGCCGTTGATGTAGTTTTCATACTTGGTGGTATCTCCGGAAGAAGCTTTCGGTTTGCGGGAATAAAAAATCTGCGGACCGTGTTTTTGTCCAACCGAATAATTCATTTCCCAAGCCACTGTTCCCAACGAATCGTAGTAATAAGTCCAATGACCGTTTTCAACTCCTTGCACGTGCGTACGAATCACCATGGGGCAACCTGAAGCATAATACGTGGTATCGGTGCCGTTTTGCTTGCCGTTAACGAATGTCACCCGACGTTCCAAAATTCCATTCATGTGACACGTTTCGCATTGTCCTGAAAACGGTTTTTTAGCTGAAACGGTAATGACGGTATTGGAAGCTTCATCCAACTCCAATTTCTCATTGCAATCAACTACTCCAGCCAATTTACCACAATCCCATTCGGTAAAGCGTTTTCCTTTGCGGGCATCGGCAATTTTGTAGCAACTGTCTTTTTTAATCACCGGAATTCCGGGCTGAGCAACGGCTTTCATAGCAACTAAAAGCAACAAGAGTGTACACCATTTCATAAACGTCATTTTTTAGTTCTAATCAATATCAATTATTGTTCCAGCAAGAGCGGAATGCGGTTCAGCCCTTCGCGCATCTTTGCAGGAATGGAAATGGAACGCATCACAGCACTATCAAAACACACCAACACGGAAGTTCCGGTGGTACGTAAATCCTGATTTACACGCACTTCGTAAGTCAAGGTAAAGCTTTTCTCGCCTAGGTGTTTCAAAAACACGGTTATTTCTACCGGATCGTGCAGAAAAACGGGTTTCAGGTACTCCAATTCATTTTTGCGCAACAAAATTCCTTCACGCTTCCAATCCCAATCTGTTCCCAGTATCTTATGAAAATAATGAATACGGGCTTCTTCAAAATAATTCAGGTAAACGGCATTATTGACATGCTGCATCATATCGCAGTCGGAAAAACGCACTTTGAGTCTTAACGGTTCAATCATATCGAGTTGTTTTTATCGAGTACAGAAAATTCGGAATTATTGGATATAAATTCGGGAACAATGTGTTTCATGGCTTGTACCACTTCCATGTTCGGAGTAGCAGAAACGGCTTGAATAAGTGCTTCGATTTGTGCCTGTTGTTCGGCATCGCTTTCGCGCACTTTGGCTTTTAAAATCTTAGGATGGTGGGTCGGAAGCGCATTTTCAGCAGCGTTCAACAATTCTTCGTAGAGTTTTTCTCCGGGTCTGAGTCCGGTGAATTGAATTTCGATGTCTTTGCCCAACTCCAAACCACTCAAACGAATCATGTTTTTTGCTAAGTCAATAATTTTCACCGATTCGCCCATATCAAACACAAAGATTTCTCCACCATTTCCCATTACGCCGGCTTCCAGAACCAACTGACAAGCTTCGGGAATTGTCATAAAGAAACGAGTAACGCGCTCATCGGTTACAGTTATCGGTCCTCCCTGCTCGATCTGGCGTTTGAACAGCGGAATTACCGAACCATTAGAACCCAACACATTTCCGAAACGCGTAGTAATGAATTGTGTTTTTCCTTGTTGATTGGAATATTGGGCAATGATTTCGGCAATGCGTTTGGAAGCGCCCATTACGTTGGTCGGATTCACTGCTTTATCCGTTGAAATCATTACGAACTTGAACACGCTGTATTGCTGCGCTAAATCGACTAAATGCTTCGTTCCTTTTACATTCGTGAGAACAGCTTCTGACGGATTATCTTCCATCATCGGAACATGTTTGTATGCCGCTGCATGAAATACCCACGATGGTCTGAACGTTTCGAACAAGCGCTCCATTCGTTCTTTGTTGCGGATATCACCCATGACCACTTCGATCGGACAATCGGGGAATAATTGTCGCATTTCGAACTGCAATTCATAGAGCGGTGATTCAGCTTGATCCAAAAGAACTAATAACTTAGGTTTGTATTCAGCAATCTGAAGCACCAAACCACCACCGATAGAACCGGCTGCACCTGTAACCAACACAACTTGATCGATCAATTCTGCGGCCAACTTATCCTGATTCAACACAATCGGTTTTCTTCCCAACAAATCTTCAATGCGTACTTTACTGATCTGTTTTGTGGAGAATTCACCGTTAATCCAGCTCTTAACGCTAGGTACTTTGCGGATTTCCACTCCAGCTTCAAGGCAAGCTTTCACCACATTGGCGCGGTTTTCTTCTTCCGGATCTTGAATGGCGATAATTACCTGAGTGATTTTTTCTTCCTTGAGCAATTTTTCTAAAGCAGTTGTATGATATACCGGAATGCCCTCCAACCGCGATCCAACTATCTTTTTATTATCGTCGATAAAACCGATTATTTTGTAATTCAGACGAATATCGCGTTCAATGGTCCGTTTAGCAATCAAGCCGGAAATACCTGCACCATAGAGTAATATGTGCACGTGTTCTTCTTTGTTCTTCACCGATTCCAAATACCACAGCTTTACAGCAAAACGCGCTACGGTCATCAAGAAAAAACAAATCAGGTATTCCATGATCAATACTGAAGACGGAAACAGGAAATAACCGTCGTAAAAGTAATAACGAAGAATTCCTAATACTAAAAATATAGCTGAACTAATTGTTACAGCAACAAAAAGCCTTCTGAAATCAACTGTTGACGTGTGGCGAACAATTCCTTTGTGAATTTTCAGGAAGTAAAATGTGGCAAATCGTACCACAAAAAACACCAGAATGGATTTGGATAAAATTTCCCATTCGGTAACCCACAGTTGTTTATCGGCTTTCAGGTCGAAGCGAATAACATACGCAATGAATAGCGAAACCGCCGACAAACCGAGGTCGAGCAATATAATAATCCAACGCGGTGTATTGGTTTTCGGGAACATCTTACAAAAATAACGGAATCTCTCAATAATTGACACTGCGAACAGGCAGGCCGACACATTATTTTACCACAGATGCACTGATTCAGCTCGCCTAACGGCCTCGCTTTATAACCAATGAATTCTCTTAAACAAAGGCCTCAATTAAAAGCAAAAAAACCTTCGCTTCTGTGGCTATTTTATTGTTCTAGCTATGTAATCCTCCGTTGAGCGAAATGGTTTGTCCGGTGACATAATCAGCAGCGGGTAATAACAACCAATCGATGGTTGCCAAAATAGTATCCACAGAACCCAATCGTTGCTTCGGAATTTGAAGTCGAATTTGTTCTTGTAATTCGGGGGAAACTTCGGTGATCATTCCCGTATCGAAATAGCCTAGTGCCAGCGCATTTGCCGTGATTCCGCTTGTTGCTGTTTCTTTTGCAACCGTTTTGGTCAACCCCAACAATCCAGCTTTGCTTGCCGCGTAGGCAGCCGTTCCTGGAACTCCCGTTTGCGCTACTACCGAAGAAATAGAGATGATTCGTCCGAATTGCTGTGCACGCATGCTTGGTAACACCGCTTTTGTCAATAAAAATGGAGCAGTAAGATTGATCGCGATAACATCATTCCAATCTTCGTTGGCCAATTTCCACGACAAGCCGTTTCTGGAAATACCGGCATTATTGATCAACACATCGATTCTCCCGAAACGTTTCACTACATCAGCCACCAATTGCGGAATGGAATCCTGGTCCCGTAAATCGGCTTGGAACCATTCGTGTTCGCAGCTTACAGCATACGTTTCATGCTGATAAGTATGCAGCGCCAAACGCACATTTTTCGTTTCAAAATGTTGCACCATAGCCGATCCTAAACCGCCTGTGGCTCCGGTAATTAAAATGACTTGTTGTTCCATTTATCGCGCAAAGATTTTACAGTTTTCCACCACAAAGGTGCATTATTCCACTGAAGATGTTGATATGAAGTGTCTGTAGCTCCCCAATTCAGGTTAAAACGACGCACTCCTTCGGCGTTAGAACCACCGAAATCGAACAATTTGTTCAATTCAATCGATTTTTGAATCGCATATTCCATCAAACGGTACATACCACCGGCATTTTTTGCTTCCGCAGTTACGGTTCCCTTGAGGTACAATACGCGGTCTTCAAACACAAGTAACCACAATCCTCCCTGCCATTCATTTTCTTTCAAAAGATTGATTTGGATCATTCCTTTATCCTGAAAATCAGTCACCAAACGTAGAAGTTTTGGCAATGAATGACCATCTATTCCGGCAATTCGCGGAGCCAATTCGGTTTCCAATAATTGCATTAATTCAGTTGGACGCCATTCTTCCGAAATCTGAAAATCAACGGCTTTTTTAAGCATTCGTTTGGCTTGCTGATTGGGTTTAAATTGATCTTGTGTCAACTCTTGGTGCACTTTCTCTGTACCACCATTTGAAATTCTGCCATTCACATCGGCAACGGGAAAATGCATTTGCAGTTCCTTCAATAATGCTTCATTTGTAGGTTGATGAGCACCAACCCATTCAATGTACCGATGAAAAAATGGAGCGTACAAAACTTTTACTCCGGCTTTCACAGCAAACGGACACACAATTCCACCGGAGCGATCATCGTTGAAGAGCACAGTCCAATTATCGGCCGTTGCATCCAAATAGGTCGAAAGAGAAAACACCGTTCCACCATTTTGGCGTACAAGCTCGTCCCATTTCGTTTTATTTACCGCTTCGGCTGAAATTAATTGCATGGCAGATCGGAAAACGTTGGAAAGGCATACTTATTTCGTGTGGTTTTCAAGAATCGTTCAATTTGTTCGAGGGCATAAACGGTTAATCCTTTCGGGTGGCCGATTACGACAAAATGCTCTACGCCTTTCGATTGGTAACTAGCTGCTTGTCGTTTCAGCATTCCGGCATAATAACCGTCGGCGCTGACATGGTTCCAAGTAAAGTTGGTGAGTACCGATTTTTTTCGTCCGGGCTGAGCTAAAAAACTGCCGTCACCTATCATCTTGTGTCGTGCGGGCTGTAATCGACCTAACGTATATAATTTCCAATAAAACGCTGGAGAGTAACGCCACGATGCAATGGGGTATTCGGTGAAATGACCGTCTGGTTCAGCGACACAGACATCGTTTTCAAATCGGTAAGCAGGTGAAAAAGCCGGAACCGAAGTGAAATCAAAATCGTAATGCGGCGATTGAAACTTTCCACCGGGGAAAACGCTGCTATCGATACTTAAATTCAGTTCTTTAAACACCTTTTGCAAGCGTGAAAAGGGTTGAATGCACCAACCTCCGGCTCTAAACGAATGCACGGGTTGAAGTGTCAATTCTTGAAGATATAGATCGTAACGTTTTACGATTTGCTCGATTTCAGCGTCAGAAAAATCATCTAATTTGTAACAATTGTCGGTAACAATTTGCCATTTTCCGCCATCATAGGTCGATTTTTCCCAGTGCGGGTGAATGTGCAATTGTACGGAACATCCTAAACGAACCATTTCTGCAATTTGCGCCTTGACTTTTGCGAGATCTTCTTGTAATTGCGGATGATTCGGGGCGAATTCTTCCAATTTGATCAAATACCCTACATCAATGAAAAAGGTCATTCCAACCTGGTGGGTTTTGCTCAGTTTCAGTAAGGCAGCTGTCGGTTCAATCATGCATTTTTCAACAGAACCGGTTTCGGTGCCGAAAAACAATTCATAATCGAAGGTAAACAGTACTTGCATGATACGAAGGTAGTTTTTTTTTGTAGTTGTAGATAAGGAATGTAGCCATGATAGAGGCACAGAAGCTGTTACAATCGTCTGAAAGAGGATTTAGTTTAGCCGCAAAATGTTGTCACGAAAACCTATTAGTTCAAAAACCAACTGCAATATTAATTTTCCACAATCGCCAAGCAAAAACAACATAATGACCAATACATCTACACAAACCAACAATAACGTTTCTATTAGAACAATTTAACCGATTGAACGTTTCTTTATACTAAATTAATAGTCTTAATTCGAGCTTATTTCATTGTGAAAACAACATTAAATATGTCTATCCGTTTACTACTACTTTTTCTAATCGCTCTTAGTTCACTTCAATCGTTTGCGCAGATTCAAGTTTGTTTGGGGACTGATGCCGTTATTTGTCAAGGACAAACTGTTCAAATCACAAATTGCGCGAATGCAGGTGGACCTTTCGGCCCCGCAAGTGCCTTACCTTATACACAAGCCACTATTCCATACGCTCCAGATCCGTTAACGAATGGAACTTCAGTTGCATTAACTGATGATGGACAATCTGGTTTGTTGCCCATTGGTTTTTCGTTTTGTTATTTTGGGAATACGTATACAAACTTTGTAATTGGCGCCAATAACTTTATAACCTTTACTTCCGGGGGAAGTGGCACTTGGGTTACAACAACAGTTCCAAATGCTGGAGCTGTTCCTAAAAACGCCATTATGGGTCCTTGGCAAGACATTAACCCCGGAGCTGGAGGAACCGTAAAATACGCAGTATATGGAACGGCACCGTTTAGAAGACTTTCTGTTTCGTGGAACAATATTCCGATGTTTTCATGTTCAGGTCAGCTTTATTCTAGTCAGATCACCATTTATGAAACCTCCAACAACATTGAAACCCATATTCAAAATAAATCAATCTGTGCAGGCTGGAATAGTGGAAATGCGGTTCATGCGCTTCACAATATCAACGGAACGGTAGCTGTTGTTGTTCCGGGAAGGAATAACACTCAATGGGCGGCCACTAACAATTCCATTCGCTTTTCACCTGGTACCCCAACTCTGGAGTGGACAAATACACTTGGACAAACTTTTCCTTATAATGGAGGAGTTCTCAATGTAAATCCTGTGCCAGCAGGTGTTACCGGATATTGGTTAAGACGCACTTGTGGCGGAACTGGAGCAATATCAGATACTACTTGGCTTAGTCAATCGAATGTAAATGCGACCGGCAGTTCAACCACCGATATTTGTTCCGGTTCAGTAGGAACGGCAACGGCCACTCCAACAGCGGGAACAGGTCCGTTTCAATACCTTTGGTCACCGTCCGGACAAACCACCCAAACGGCTACCAATCTCACCGCCGGTACTTACCAAGTAATTGTGACGGATGTTTACGGTTGTACAAAAACGCTTTCTGTGGTTGTTCCGAATTCAACGGCTACTTATTCCGGTAGCACAACCCCTGTTAGTTGTCAGGGCGGAAACAATGGAACGGCTACCGCTACCATGACTCCAGCTATTGGTACACTTTCCTATAATTGGTATGATGCAGGTGGTCAAACAACACAAATAGCGACTGGCCTAAGCGCAGGTACTTATCATTGTCAAATAACCTCAAACCTCGGTTGCGTTGGTACCGTAACCGTCACGGTGACAGAATTGCCAGCTCTTACCGTACAATTGGTCTCTCAACAAGACATCAGTTGCAACGGAGCAAACGACGGTAGTGCTTCGGTAAGTGTATCCGGCGGGACTCCGCAGTATTCCTATTTGTGGACAAATTCAGCATCCAACGGATCTTCTGCTACAGACTTATCTCCAGGTTCACATACGATAACAGTTACAGATATCAATAATTGTTCGGCTTATATCAACCTGTTAATTAATGAACCATCTGCTTTATCCATTATTGCTTCTACACCAGTTTCTTGTGTTGGAGGTAACAATGGAACGGCAACCGCTCAAATGACTTCTTTATTGGGAACTGTATCTTACAATTGGTATGACGCTGGTGGACAAACTACTGCAACCGCAACCGGATTGAGTGTCGGAACTTACCATTGTGAAGCAACTTCTACAGTTGGGTGTATTGATACGGTAGCAGTTACCATTACTCAAATACCAACACTTTCAGCAACGCTTTTCCAACAAGATGTGGCATGCAACGGCGGAAATAACGGTTACATGGCAGTTACCGTTTCAGGAGGAACACCTCAGTACACCTATTCATGGAATAATTCCTCCTCTACCGGACCTTCTGCGAATGACTTGTCGGTAGGTCAGCAAACGGTTACCATCACGGATGCGAACAATTGTGTTCTTTCTATGAGTGCTACGCTGGCAGAACCGACTGCTCTTTCAATCGTTTCAATTACCCCAGTTACCTGTCAAGGAGGCAGCAATGGTGCGGCAACAGTTTCTATGACTTCACTTCTTGGAACAGTTTCTTACAATTGGTATGATGCTGGCGGTCAAACAACAGCAAGCGTATCCGGATTAAGTGCAGGAACCTATCATTGCGAGGCAACTTCTACTGTAGGTTGCAGCGATACAATTGTTGTCATTATTCCGGAATTACCTCCAATGGTCATCCAATTAACACAACAAAACGTCAGTTGTAATAGCGGTAACAATGGTTCTATTACAGCAACAGTAAACGGGGGTGCACCAAACCTTAGTTATTCTTGGAGCAATAATCCATCGTTGAGCAATGTAGCTGCGAACTTAGTTGCGGGCACTTATGTGTTAACCGTCACTGACAATAACAATTGCGTTGCTACAGCTTCTGCTACGATAACAGAACCATCGCCTTTGACAATTACCTCAATAACACCGAATCAAACGATCTGTCCCGGAAACGCAACAACCTTGTCTGCAAGTGCCTCAGGAGGAAGTTCTGCCTACACATTTACTTGGAGTGAAAACGGAACCGTTATTGGCACCGGATCAAGTTTTTCGGTAACTCCTGTTGCTACGAACACCACTTATTGTGTTGTACTTTCAGAAGCTTGCGGTTCACCAACTGCTAATAATTGTTTGGTAATTACCTTCCCACAACCAATTGTTCCTTCGTTTGTTTCAGACAAAACAACATCTTGTCAACCGGGAACATTTACGTTTACCAATACATCAACCAATCAAACTGACATTGCTACGGTCTTACTAGATTTCGGTGATGGAAATACCCAACTGTTAAATGGTTCGGCTAGCGCCACGCACACCTTTAATTCGGCACAGTCCTACGATCTAACGGTTACAATTACCTCCATTTATGGATGTGTTTATACAACTACAATGAATTCTATTGTTTCTGTCATTGCCAATCCGGTTGCAGATTTCAATATGTCGGCAAATCCGACCACTATTTTTGAAACTACCGTAACGATGCAAGATAAATCGACAAACGGTGTTTCTTCATGGACTTGGAGCTCTCCCGGATCAAATCCATCTTCCAGTGTGAATCAAAATCCGACGTTTCATTTTCCAGATGGGGTTGTGGCGCAATATCCAATTGTATTAGTGGTTCAAACTCCTGAAGGATGTATTGATTCGGTGGAACATATTTTGTCTGTTAACAGCGATGTGATCTTTTACGCACCCAATTCCTTTACTCCTGACGGAAATGAATTTAACCAAAACTGGTTGTTTTACGTGAGTGGAATAGACGAGTACCACTTTGAACTATTGATTTTTGACCGCTGGGGAGAAATTATTTGGGAAACACATGATGTACATTCATCTTGGGATGGCACCTATCATGGTAAGATCGTTCCTCAAGGAGCTTATAGCTGGATTGCTAGAGTGAAAGATTTGTACTCGGATTCGAAACAAGAATTTAATGGACTCATCAATGTATTGAGATAAGGCGAGTTTCGGGATTTGTTTTGAGATTTAGAGAAAATGGTTGTGCCGGTCAATAAGTCCGTTTAACTTTGGTCTTTCTGAAATTAGACTTCACAATGATTGAAATCGAACGCAAATTTTTGGTCAATGACCTGATTCATCAAGTCCTGAAAGCGCATCAACCATTGGCTATTTGTCAAGGATATATTTACGATGGCGCTGATGGCAAAACAGTTCGTGTTCGCACCAAAGGAAACAAAGGTTACCTAACCATTAAAGGTAAAAGCACCGGAATTTCAAGAGCAGAATTTGAGTATGAAATCCCCTACTCCGACGCGGTTATATTACTGGAAAAGTTCTGTGAAAAAACATTGATCAAAGACAGGTACAACATTGAAGTTGGCGGCATGACGTGGGATGTAGATCAATTTCACGGACAGTTGGAAGGTTTAATTGTAGCCGAGATAGAATTGGAAGATGAAACCCAATCATTTGAACATCCTGAATGGCTGGCGCAAGAAGTAAGCGACGATGCACGTTATTACAATGTGAACCTCATCAACGGTTCTATAACCCTTTAAATCAATTGTTTTCCTGCGAATTCGTTTCCACAACAGAATCTTCAGTTGTTCCGGCATCCGTTTTTGCGAAAACTCCCGGAAGAACGATTCGTGTAAATAAATATCCATTTAAAAAGCCACAAACAGTGTAAAACACAATCAATGAAGAAATAAACATTGCTTCGTGTCCCATTAATTTCATTTCGCCGGCCATGCTTTGAGAAATGGAATTGATTTTGTTTCCAATTTCATCCATTTGAGTGAGACCAACTCCTAACAAAATTTTTGTCAACCAATCGGAAATTTGTTCCAAGTTGGTGTTGGCACGATAAACTTGCTTTCCGTCATCCATTTTTACATCGGAAGATTTGGGAATGGCAAATAAAAACCCTAATAAGGCACCGAGTAAAAACGTAGCTCCTGCAGTCAATACAAATAAGCCAAAAGCATGTGCTGCATGACCGAAAACATGTGCTGTAGATGAATAAAAACCGATACAAATAAGTCCAAAAACAGGAACTCCCAATGATAGTGTATAGGCATTCTTCTTGGTTATTTTCATGTAATAATGGTTTTAGTTGGTGAAAGATACTGCTTTTTCGAATTAGCCTTACTGTTTTAAATTATCTTTTCAAAAAAATCCAAATAAGCTAGAAATTAAACACTTATCGTTTTCGCCAACTAATTACTGAAGGTTGATTATTGGTATTAGTCACCTAGCTTTCAACCTATTAAAAGAGGCATCAACCTTTCTTTTTAGTCAAAAGGAATACCACATCGAAATTATCTTCAATGCACCTTTTCGTTCAAAAATGGCGTGAATGCTCGAAACCGAATCAATCAGCTATCAAATCGGATTTTTGGGTGTCGAAAACCGTTCCTCCGATGCGCACTGTAAACCACGCCAAGAAAAGCTCCATTGAAGGTTTGGGCCAGTTTGAATCGTCGTCAGTCACAGCAGCGCATTCGTTGTGCATGATTTTCTTGAAATGCTGTTCGATGACCGGTTCAATTTCGAAAAAATCTTCATCAATGAGGTAAACTGTTCCTTCAATGTCGTCATCTTCGTTGAAATCGAAATCTTCGTCGTGTTCTTTTGCCCAATCGCAAAACGGCTGAAGCGGTTCAACCAAAATATATCCTCTGTTAACTGTTTTCATCTGTTTTTACAATTGGTTTTTCCACACCTTTATCGATGCGTTTCCATGTGGTTTTGCCTGTTTTGGGAATATTCACTAAATACAGCCAATTTTCCTTTTTTGGATCTTCGTTGAGTAATGCCCGAACTACTTTTTCATCTATGGCTTTATTTCCTTCTATAATCACCATTTCTTTACTTCCTACCAACCATAACGCGGCACGTTTCGGAATACGGATATTTCCGCCAACGGTATACGATTTGCATTTCGGCCCGAAACAATCGATCCAATTAAAAAAGGCGTTTTTGGTTCGTAAACTGTCTTTGAATTGATAACGCAAGAGCACCAAACTATCCTTCAAACCAATGGTCATCCATTTTTCTTGCGCATTCGGTCCGAAACGATCCGGAAACAACAAGGTATCCCACTTCATCCAGCGCGAATCAAGCATCATGGTATCAACAATAGCCAAAAACAAACTGCTTTCAGGACGTTCATTGACGAATGAAGAATCAATCTTTTTAGCGTTTTGTTGTTCTGAATACTTATCGGAAGTCGGAGCCAAATCATCATAACCGACCGTTTCTTCAGGTTGGTTGGTACAAGCGACAGCGGTGAGCAATAAAACGGAGACAATGTATTTCCACATAACCCAAAGGTACAAAAACTAGTATTGGCTCGGTAAATTCCGGATCGATTTCATCGTAAAACCGATTCCTAGCTGAATTTTCACTGCATTTCCTCGTACAACATTCAGATAATAAATCGGAGCATAGCCAACTTTTAACCGCAATTTCCAGAAAAGCTGAACGCTGTTACTTTGATAAAATTGGAGAAAGCGCCATTCTGCAATTGCACCAACTTCCCAGTTAAACGAAGCACGACCTTTGGCATACAACGAACCTTTGGGTTCATCTCTGTTGATAATGCGAAAGGTACTTAGACCTCCGTAAGGCGTAACCGTCCATTTATAGCGATTGATGCACTGGTAACCAATGGTCCAGCTCGATTGATTGATTTGTAAACGATTACTGTCAGCGAATTTAAAATCGCCAATTATGAATACCGAATCGGAATGCGCATAATTATGTAAAGCGTGGTAATTGAATTGAAAACGCTTTGATCCGAAACTAAGTCCGTAACCGAACGCTGGTAACGTTTGAAAGTAATTCGATAAGTCACCATTGATGGAAGAAACTCCACTACCTATATCAAAACCCAACTCTCCATTTCCTGATTCAAAATTCGGTAGGAAAAATCGTGGTGTTTCCAGCAACGCACTATCCATCCAGTGTCTCCAGTAACGCAGTTCTGTGGTATCAAAACCGTTCTTTGTGATGGAGCGTAATGCATCAATTTGGTCAGTTACCCGTGTATTTGATTCGGGAATTTCAATATCCGGAAAACCATCTGTGGCATTCAATCGTTCCTGCAATTTTCTAGATTCCAGTTCATAACAATCGAAAAACAACTGCGCCAAAGGTGTATAGCGAGACTTCGCCGAATCGGCAAGAAAACTTTCTGAGCGGAGCCACAGGGCATCTACCCAATAATGAACATGCATGGTTTTATTGATGCGTTCTTTCTTCAGTTTCACATCCAAATAAGCACTAAACTGGGCAGACCTTCCGATTCCTGTTGGTTTTAGCCATTCGGCATGCGCCATTGCATCGTTCGACCATTGTATCGTATCTGCTTGCTGGGCAAAGATCACTGTGCTAATGAAAGCACTAAATACCAGCAAGAAACAGCGCATGGTCACATTTTTTTGACCGTTGCCAGCACGTAGTCAATTTGTTCAGCATCGATATCAAGATGCGTCACCATCCGGATCATTCCCGGTCCGAAAGCCACTGTTTTAATTTGTTGCTCTGCGAGTCGTTGAATGAATACATCGCGCAATTCAGGTTGCTCCAATACAATCACCACAATATTTGTTTCAACCGGAATAACGGTTTTCACCCATGCACATTCCAA
>Ga0302296_1000680_pt1 | contig 27043 bp, 24 predicted proteins | sample III_Fen_N3_1_FD_194546 | JGI IMG/M metagenome (GOLD analysis project Ga0302296, IMG submission 194546) | Peat permafrost microbial communities from Stordalen Mire near Abisko, Sweden - III_Fen_N3_1 | ecosystem: Environmental > Terrestrial > Soil > Wetlands > Permafrost | place: Sweden: Abisko...
GCAAGGGTGCAAGACTGCAAGACTGCAAGACATTAAAACAAATAGACAATTAGACTACAATGTATATGAAGACAGAAAAGGAAACAGAACCAATTATGGCTGAAGTCAATGGAATTGAACGGATTACGGGAGCGGAAGCTCTTCTGAACTGTTTGGTTGAAGAAGGGGTAGATACCATCTTTGGTTACCCCGGCGGAGCAATAATGCCTGTATACGATAAACTAATGGATTATGAAGGCAGGCTTTTGCATATTCTGACCCGTCACGAACAGGGTGCAGCTCATGCTGCCCAGGCTTACGCTATGGTAACCGGGAAACCCGGCATTTGTTTTGCAACTTCGGGTCCGGGCGCTACTAATCTGGTGACCGGGATTGCCAATGCATTTCTCGATTCGGTTCCGGTTGTATTTATTACGGCACAGGTGGTGTCAAGCCTTATCGGTACCGACGCTTTTCAGGAGACTGATATAATAGGTGTTTCAATGCCTGTAACAAAATGGAATTGCCAGGTAAAAAAATCACAGGATATTCCTGAGGCTGTTGCTAAGGCTTTTTATATCGCTAAATCAGGACGGCCCGGTCCTGTCCTAGTTGATATAACGAAAGATGCACAGCTCGAAAAACTCCAGTTCAAATATAAAAAATGTGATTACATCAGAAGCTATAATCCTCATATTCCTTTACATACCAAGGCATTAGAGTCAGCAGCAATAATGATAAATCATGCTGAGAGACCTTTAATCCTTGCAGGACATGGAATTCTTATATCCGGAGCAGAAAATGAGCTTAAAGAATTTGTTGAAAAAACCGGGATACCTGTAGCTTCAACTCTACTTGGTCTTTCAGGATTCCCTTCAAACCACAGATTATTCACCGGGATGCTGGGAATGCATGGCAATTATGGTCCTAATCTTCTTACAAATGAGGCAGATCTGATAATCGCAGTAGGTATGCGTTTCGATGACAGGGTTACTGGCAATTTAAAGAAATATGCAACAAAAGCTACAATAATTCACATTGAAATCGATGAAGCTGAGATAAATAAGAATGTCATTGTCGATGTTGAGATAAACAATGATGCTAAAGAAGCCCTCAAATATCTCACTGCTCTGGTTAAACCAAACTCGTTTGAAAAATGGATCAGGGAATTCCGTATATGCGATAAGACAGAGTATGAGAAAGTCATAAAACCGGAAACAAAACCTGAAGAAGGTGAGCTTAGAATGGGTGAAGTAGTAAGCCTGATATCTGAACTTACAAAAGGTGATGCAATTATAGTTACCGATGTAGGACAAAATCAGATGTATGCAGCCCGTTATTATAAATTCAAACATCCCAACAGCTTTGTAACCTCAGGTGGAATGGGGACTATGGGATTCGGCCTTCCGGCCGGGATAGGCGCCAAAATAGGCAGGCCAGATAAGCAGGTAGTCACTTTTGTCGGTGATGGTGGCTTTCAGATGACTATTCAGGAGCTGGGAACAATTCTGCAATACAAGGTACCGGTTAAGATAGTAGTGCTAAACAATAATTATCTCGGCATGGTACGCCAATGGCAGGATATGTTTTTCGATAAAAACTATGCTTCTACAGAGCTTATTAATCCCGATTTTGTAATGATTTCCAAAGCTTATGGAATTCCTTCAAAAAAAGTATGGAACAGGGAAGATCTTAAAAGTTCTATCGAAGAGATGCTATCATCTGAAGAAGCGTATGTACTTGAAGTTGCAATTGAAAAGGAAGGAAATGTGTTCCCTATGGTAGAACCAGGAGCATCCGTTTCCGATATTAGATTACATTATTAATAAAGCATTATGAAACAGGAATTTACAATTTCGCTATTCACCGAGGACCATATTGGGATACTTGGCCAGATAACAATAATTTTAACAAGGAGACAGATCAATATCGATAGCTTTACTGCCTCTGAATCAGCAGTAAAAGGAGTATATCTCTTAACTATTGTTGTAAAGACAACCAGCGAAATGATCCAGAAAGTGGCCAGACAAATGGAAAAGCTTATTGATGTGCTGAAAGTCTTTGTCCATACCTCCGATCAGATAATTTACCAGGAGATCGCTTTGTTCAAAGTCAGTACCAGCGGATTAATGTCGGGGAACATTATAGATGAAATTGTCAGAACTTATAATGTACGCATTCTGGAGGTTTCACCGGAATATATGGTAATTGAAAAAACAGGACATCGTTCAGAGATAAATGAATTGCTCGTCCATCTCGAACCGTATGGCTTACTACAGTTTGCCAAATCAGGCAGGGTAGCTATAACAAAACAGGTAAGAGAGTTATCTTCTTATCTTAAGGAAATGGATGAAGCAAACCGTTTTAAAACAGAACCGACAATGAATTGAAAGGAACAGCCCCCGTTTTGCGCCCCACCCCCCCTAAAGGGGGGCTAATCCACAGAATAATGACGTGAGAGGTAAAAACCGGAGCAAGTTGAATGGTTGGTGACAATATTAAAAACCAGTAATAATCACATATTTAAAATTTAAGAACATGGCAAAAATTGATTTTGGCGGAGTTATAGAAAATGTAGTTACAAGAGAAGAATTTTCACTTTCAAAAGCCCGCGAAGTACTTAAAAATGAAGTCGTAGCTGTTATAGGTTATGGTGTTCAGGGACCTGCACAGGCAATGAATATGCGAGATAATGGCATTAATGTAATTGTCGGAGCAGCTCCCGAACGTAAAACTGACTGGGATAAAGCTACTGCTGATGGTTTTATACCCGGGAAAACATTATTTTCTATAGAGGAGGCTGTAAAAAGAGGAACAATAATTCAATACCTCGTTTCTGATGCTGCACAGCGCATACTCTGGCCAAAGCTTAAGACATATCTTAAAAAAGGTGATGCCCTTTATTTCTCCCATGGATTTTCAATTACATATAAAAAACATACGGGTGTTATCCCTCCATCTTATGTTGATGTTATACTAGTCGCCCCGAAAGGTTCAGGAACGAGCGTTAGACGCAATTTTCTTGCAGGAGCAGGGATAAACTCAAGCTATTCAGTATTCCAGGACTTTACCGGCAAAGCAGAAGAACGCACGATTGCTTTAGGAATTGCAATTGGTTCCGGTTATCTGTTCCCAACAACTTTTGAACAGGAAGTGTACAGCGATCTGACTGGAGAAAGAGGTGTTTTGATGGGCGCCCTGGCCGGGATTATGGATGCACAATACCAGGTACTAAGGGAAAACGGGCATAGTCCGTCCGAAGCATTCAATGAAACTGTTGAAGAGCTAACTCAGAGTCTGATCAGGCTGGTCGATGAAAAAGGCATGGACTGGATGTATGCCAATTGTAGTGCAACAGCACAGCGTGGGGCCCTCGACTGGCGTCCAAAATTTAAAGATGCGACACTCCCTGTTTTCAACGATTTGTATAAGAGAGTCAAATCAGGTGAAGAATGCGTCAGAGTTTTGAAATCAACAGGGGCTGATAATTACAAAGAAGTACTCGATGCCGAATTAAATGAACTTGGAAATTCTGAAATGTGGAGAGCAGGTGCTGCAGTGAGAAAACTGAGACCGGTGAAATAGAAATCTTTTACAAATAAATTATAATTATGGACGATAAGGTTATTATTTTCGATACAACACTCCGCGATGGGGAGCAGGTGCCTGGTTGTCAATTAAATACAATTGAAAAAATTGAAGTTGCGCATGCTCTTGAAGCATTGGGGGTTGATGTTATCGAAGCTGGTTTCCCTATTTCAAGCCCGGGAGATTTTAAGTCGGTAGTAGAAATATCCAAAGCTGTCTCAAATCCGGTGATTTGCGCACTTACACGGGCGGTTAAAAAGGATATTGAGGTTGCAGCCGAAGCTCTTCAGTATGCCAAAAGAAAAAGGATTCATACAGGAATAGGAGTTTCTGACTTCCATATCAGATTTAAAATCAAGACCACTCCTGAGGAAATCATCAAAAGAGCTGCGGATGCAGTTAAATACGCAAAGAAATTCGTTGAAGATGTTGAATTCTACGCTGAAGACGCAGGAAGAAGCGAAAATGCATACCTGGCAAAGGTTATTGAAGCAGTAATTAAAGCCGGAGCAACTGTTGTAAATATTCCTGATACAACCGGTTACTGCCTGCCAGAAGAATATGGTCAGAAAATAAAATATCTGAAGGAAAATGTTCCTAATATTGATAAGGTCACTATTTCAACACATTGTCATAATGATCTTGGAATGGCTACGGCCAATACGATGATGGGCGTATTAAATGGTGCCAGGCAAGTTGAAGTGACAATTAACGGCATCGGTGAGAGAGCAGGGAACACCTCTCTGGAAGAGATCGCAATGATAATAAAGAGTCACCATGATCTTAACCTGAGAACTGATATCAACTCAAAGCTGATCTACAGCACAAGCAGGCTCGTTTCAACATTAATGAGTATGCCTGTTCAGGCTAATAAAGCAATTGTGGGAAGAAACGCTTTTGCTCATTCCTCGGGTATACACCAGGATGGTGTCCTTAAAAACCGGGAAAACTACGAGATCATCGATCCGGTTGAGGTTGGAATCAGGGAATCATCAATAATCCTGACTGCCCGCAGTGGCAGAGCTGCTCTTAATCATCATCTGGAATTGCTGGGTTTCAATTTTGGCAAAGAGGAAATTGATGATATCTACCATCGATTCCTGGTTCTTGCCGACCGGAAAAAAGAGATCAATGATGAAGATATAAGGATACTTGCAGGTGTAGTCTTCCAGGGAGAAAAATCACTTAAACTTGACCTGCTGCAGGTTTCATGTGGAAAGTCATTAATACCTGTCGCAACTGTCGGAATTAAGATTAACGGGGAAGTGCATTTCTCAACTGCTTCAGGTAATGGTCCGATAGATGCAGCATTCACTGCTGTCAGACAACTTATCAGTAAAACAGTGCACCTCGAAGAGTTTCTCATTCAGGCTATTACAAAAGGAAGTGATGACCTTGGGAAAGTACATATTCAGGTTGAATATCAGGGAAAAATCTATTATGGGTTTTCTGCTAATACAGATATAATTACGGCCTCAGTTGAAGCTTTTATAGACGCACTGGCTAAAATAAATTGACCCCCCAATCCCCCTAAAGGGGGGCTGGCTGAGTAATATCAAGAAAATTTTACTTAATAATTGTGAACGTCCCCCCTTTTAGGGGGCAGAGAGGCAAAAAAGGAAAAAACAAATAGAAATTAAATGAATTCAAAAACACTTTTCGACAAAATTTGGGACAGTCATGTTGTGAAGTCCATTGAAGATGGACCCGATGTTCTTTACATAGACAGGCATTATATCCATGAAGTTACTAGTCCACAGGCTTTTAATGGTCTGAAAGAAAGAAGTATTCCTGTTTTCAGACCCGGGAAAACCCTTGCCACAGCAGACCATAATATACCTACCAGGAACCAGCACCTTCAGATAAAGGATCAATTATCGCGAAACCAGGTTGAAAGACTCTCTGAAAACTGTCAGAAGTATGGTATCGAGTTGTTTGGGCTTAATGACCCGAAAAACGGTATTGTGCATGTTATTGGTCCGGAACTGGGGTATACTCTCCCGGGAATGACTATAGTCTGCGGTGACAGCCATACCTCTACACATGGCGCATTCGGAACAATAGCATTTGGTATAGGTACAAGCGAGGTGGAAATGGTACTGGCGACTCAATGCATTCTTCAGCCAAAACCAAAAAGGATGAGGATAACACTCGATGGTAAACTACACAAAGGAGTGACATCCAAGGATATTATTATGTTCATAATATCGAGGATCTCAGCCAGTGGGGCAACCGGTTATTTTGTTGAGTATTGCGGCAGTGCAATAAGAAGCCTGAGTATGGAAGGAAGAATGACAATCTGCAATATGAGTATCGAAATGGGTGCACGTGGCGGTTTGATCGCACCCGACGAAACCACATTCGAATATCTGAAAAAGCTTCCTTCAATACCGGGAATCGATGACCTTGAAGCATCAGTCAATAAGTGGAAAAATCTGCACAGTGATACTGACGCTGTCTTTGATAAAGAGCTGAAATTTGACGCAGCATCAATTAAACCCATGATAACATACGGCACCAATCCGGGTATGGGAATGGCAATAGATGATACCATACCTCTTTCGGATGATAATGGGAACAAAGCCTCATCCTCATTTTTAAAATCACTTGATTATATGGGGTTTAAACCTGGAATGAAGCTCCTTGGCCATCCGATCGATTATGTTTTTATCGGCAGTTGTACAAATGGCAGGATAGAAGATTTCAGGGCATTTGCCCAGATAATCAAAGGCAGAAGGAAGGCAGAAAATGTAACAGCCCTTATAGTGCCCGGATCTAAAAAGGTAGAGGATCAGATGGTTGCTGAAGGTCTCACAGAACTATATAAAAATGCCGGGTTTGAGGTCAGGCAACCCGGATGTTCCTCATGTCTGGCAATGAATGAAGATAAGATTCCACTTGGGAAATATGCAGTTTCAACATCCAACAGAAATTTTGAAGGACGACAGGGCCCCGGGGCAAGAACCTTACTTGCCAGTCCGCTTTCAGCTGCCGCAGCAGCAATAACCGGAAAGATTTCAGATCCCAGGGATTTTATGACCGAAGAAGAAAAAGTTAAAATATAAATGTTATGCCAAAAGTTAAGTTTGATATTCTTGAATCTACGTGCGTTCCGCTTCCGTTTGAAAATGTTGATACAGATCAGATAATCCCTGCAAGATTTTTAAGCGCCACATCGAGACAAGGATTCGGTGATAATCTTTTCCGCGACTGGAGATATACAAAATCAGGGGAGAAGAATACAGATTTTATTCTGAATGATCCTCATTTTAACGGAAAGGTCCTCGTTGCAGGTAAAAATTTTGGAAGCGGATCGAGCAGGGAACATGCTGTCTGGGCTATTTTTGATTATGGTTTCAGGGCAGTCGTATCAAGCTTCTTTGCTGATATATTCATGGGCAATGCCCTTAATAACGGACTGCTTCCAATTGTAATCTCAGAAGTTCTTTTAAAGAAACTCCTCGATCTGATTCAAAAAGATCCGGGGACAAAAGTTAAAATAGATCTTGAAAAACAAATATTTACCATCTTATCCACAGGAGATTCGGTAAAATTCAATATCAACCCTTATAAGAAAGAATGCCTGCTCAAAGGGCTGGATGATATTGATTTTCTCCTGAGTATAAAAGGTTTAATAACAAGTTATGAAAACAACAAAATCCAGGTAAAATGAGAGTTGAAATAATGGATACTACCCTCAGGGACGGAGAACAGACGCAGGGAGTGTCATACTCACCGCTCGAAAAACTCCATGTTGCCAAGCTACTCCTTAAGGATCTGAAAGTCGATAGGATTGAAGTGGCTTCTGCCCGTGTTTCCACTGGGGAATTTGAAGCTATCAGGCATATAACCGACTGGGCCCGGCATAATAATCTTCACAGGAAAATTGAAGTATTGGGATTTGTCGACGGTGATATTTCTTTAAACTGGATAAATGATGCCGGCGGAAAGGTTATCAATCTGCTGTGTAAAGGTTCATTGCGGCATCTCGAAAAACAGTTGAAAAAAACACCGGAAAAGCATGTAAAAGATGTTATTGACATCATCAGGAAAGCTGAAATAAGGGATATGGAGGTAAATCTTTATCTGGAAGACTGGTCGAACGGGATGATCCATTCGGAAGAGTATGTTTTCTTTTTAATTGATTCTTTAAAAGATGAAAATATCCGGAGATTCATGCTTCCAGATACACTTGGAATTCTGAATCCGGAACAGACATTCAATTTCTGCAAAAAAATCATAGAAAGATATCCGTCACTTCATTTTGATTTTCATGCTCATAATGATTATGATCTTGCAGTAGGCAATGTTTTTTCAGCTGTTCAGGCAGGGATCAAAGGAATTCATACCACAATAAACGGTCTCGGGGAGAGAGCTGGAAATGCGCCTCTCTCAAGTGTTATTGGCGTTCTTCGTGATCTGCTGCACATTGAAACCGGAATAAATGAATTCGAAATAACAAAAGCCAGCAAAATAGTAGAGACCTTCAGCGGGGTACGAATTCCTGTAAATAAACCTGTTATAGGGGAGAACGTTTTTACCCAAACATCCGGAGTGCATGCTGATGGAGACAGTAAAGATAACCTCTATTTTAATAATCTTCTTCCGGAAAGATTTGGCAGAAAAAGGAAGTACGCCCTTGGGAAACAATCAGGCAAAGCCACTATCAGGAAGAATCTTGAAGAGTTTGGATTGTTTCTTAATCCTGAATCACTCACAAAAGTGACGCAGAGAGTCATTGAACTCGGTGACAAAAAGGAAAATGTTACTACTGAGGACCTGCCGTTTATAATTGCAGATGTACTTGGCAGTGAACAGATAAATTATAAGATATTTATTAAAAATTATTCCCTGTCCCTCTCCTATGGTTTGAAACCATTTGCCAGCGTTCAGATTGAGATCGATGGGAATCTATACCAGGAAACATCATCTGGTGACGGACAATATGATGCTTTTATGAAAGCACTGAGGATTATCTATGACAAGCTCGGGAAACAGTATCCTATACTGACTGACTACCAGGTGTCAATACCCCCCGGAGGAAAAACTGATGCTTTCGTGGAAACTGTAATTACCTGGAACTACAATGGAAAGGAATTTAAAACAAGGGGTTTTGATGCTGACCAGACTGAATCGGCAATTAAGGCAACTGAAAGAATGCTTAATATCATCGAAAATATTGAACTTAACGCCCAACCTAACAAAAAATTAATAGACATAGCTCATGGATTTTAAAATAGCTGTATTGCCGGGCGACGGTATAGGCCCTGAGATCATAGACCAGGCTAAAAAAGTAATTATCGTTGTCGGGAAGAAGTATAATCATAAATTTAATTTCACTCATGGATTAGTCGGAGCTATTGCGATTGATAAAACCGGAAACCCCTTACCGGCTGAGACGTTAGAGCTGTGCAAGTCGTCAGATGCCGTTCTTTTTGGTGCTATTGGCGACCCCAAATATGATAACAATCCGTCTGCAAAAGTTCGTCCCGAACAGGGTCTCCTTGCAATGAGAAAAGAACTTGGATTGTATGCAAACGTAAGGCCTGTTACAACCTTTCCGGCATTAATCGACAAATCTCCTTTGAAAAGGGAGATTGTTCAGGGCGTCGATATAATGATGATAAGAGAACTTACCGGTGGAATTTATTTCGGAAAACCACAAGGGAGATCTGAAGACGGAAATACTGCGTATGATACAAGCGTATACAGCCGGTATGAGATTGAAAGAGTTGTAAAACTTGCATGCGAATATGCAATGACCCGATCAAAAAAGTTAACTGTCGTTGATAAGGCCAATGTTCTGGCAACCTCAAGGCTATGGCGCGAAACAGCACTCTTAGTAGCCAGGGGCTATAAAGAACTCACAATCGATTTCATGTTTGTGGACAACGCGGCTATGCAGCTCATTCAAAATCCGGGCAGATTCGATGTAATCGTAACAGAAAATATGTTTGGAGATATCCTTTCAGATGAAGCGAGCGTACTTACAGGCTCTCTGGGTTTGTTGCCATCAGCATCGATCGGACTATCAACATCAGTTTTTGAACCTATACATGGCTCTTATCCCCAGGCTGCAGGTAAAAATATTGCAAATCCTCTGGGCACAATATTGTCTGTGTCAATGATGTTTGATCTTGCATTTAATCTGAAAACAGAAGCAGAGACTGTAAGAACAGCTGTTGAGAAATCCATTGAAGCCGAAATCGTCACTGAAGATCTGAACCGCACACATCCTAAATCCACATCACAAGTAGGTGACTGGATAACGGAATATATAAAGAAGATCTAAGTAGGGCGACCAGTTTCATCTTCTTTCGGCTCCCCTGCCCCCCTAAAGGGAGGTTCGTTTGTACAAATAAATAAATTTCTGTATTAAAATGAGAACGTATCCCCTTTAGGGGGGCAGGGGAGCAAAAGGTATGGTATCTATTCATTTTTATTCTTCATTTTGTATTATTTATTAATTTTTTCGTACCTTTGCATTCACAATTTAAAGAAATGTATTATAAATTATCATCACATCATCATTTTCATATTTGCTTTCAGGCGAGGTGATATTGGTATGTAGATGAATAAAAATATCATAAACCCGTCTGAGCAGATCAGGCGGGTTTTTCTTTTCCGCAAAGGTTTGCTCAGACACATTTGAAAAACGATAATATGAGTAAACTGAAAATTGCGATTCAAAAAAACGGACGGCTTAGTGAAAATTCCAAAAAACTGCTTGAAGAATGCGGTATTAACTTCTCAAACGGAGTCAGCGTCCTGAAAACTACAGCGAGAAATTTTCCTATAGAACTTCTGTTTCTCAGGGATGATGATATACCTCAATATGTGGAGCAACAGGTTGCCGATATTGGTATCCTTGGCGAGAACATGGTACTGGAAAAAAATAAAGATGTCACACTGATTGAATATCTTGGATTTGCCCAATGCAGGCTGAGCCTCGCCATTCCAAAAGAAGAGAAGTATGAAGGTCTGGGATATTTTATGAATAAAAAAATTGCCACCAGCTATCCTCATATCCTTACCCGTTTTCTTGATGAAAACAAGATCACAGCAGAAATTGAAGAGATCAGTGGCAGCGTGGAAATAGCCCCTGGAATAGGACTTGCCAACGCAATTTGTGATATTGTTAGTTCAGGCAGTACGCTACTGACAAATGGCCTGCATGAGGTAGAAACGATATTAAAAAGCCAGGCAGTAATAATTGGTAACAGAAATCTTGGACCTGAAAAAGAAGCTATTCTTAACAGCCTGCTTTTCAGAATAAAAGCTGTCAAAAATGCCAAGGAAAACAAATATATTTTACTCAATACACCCCAATCGGCAATAGCAAAGATATGCAGTATACTTCCGGGTATGAAAAGCCCCACAATAGTTCCTCTTGTAGAAAAAGGCTGGTTCAGCCTTCATTCGGTTGTAAAAGAGGATGAATTCTGGGAGAGAATTGATCAGCTTAAAGCAGCCGGCGCAGAAGGTATACTTGTTATTCCGATCGAGAAAATGATACTGTAATGAAAAAAATTGTACTTCCGCCAGAGGAAAACTGGAATGAGTTATGCAGGCGGCCTGCAATAGCATCTAACGATCTTGAAAATGCAGTAAGGTCTATTATAGCAAGGGTGAGATCAGAAAAGGATAAAGCTTTGCATTATTACTCGGCTAAATTTGATAGTGCTCCTTCAGGTGACCTGCAGATTACATCGGATGAAATCAGGGAATCTGAATCACAGCTTTCTCAATCCCTGAAAAATGCAATAAATATTGCAAAAAAAAATATTGAGAATTTCCATTCAGCCCAACTGCTGTCTGAACCGGTTATAGAAACATTTAAAGGAGTCAGATGCTGGAGAAAAAATGTGGCAATTGAAAAAGTCGGACTTTATATACCAGGAGGCAGTGCTCCTCTTTTTTCAACTCTTCTTATGCTTGGCATTCCTGCAAAACTTTCAGGCTGCGATGAAATTATTGTCTGTACTCCAGCCGGCAGGGATGGAAAAGTCAGTCCGTTGATTCTTTATACTGCGAAGCTTCTCGGTATTTCTGAAATATTCAAGACAGGCGGTGCACAGGCCATTGCTGCAATGGCTTACGGAACAGAGACTATTCCAAAAGTATTCAAGATATTCGGCCCTGGTAACCAGTACGTTACAAAAGCCAAGGAACTTGTTCAGCAGGATGGTGTTGCTATTGATATGCCTGCAGGACCTAGTGAAGTGCTGGTTATCGCAGACAGACAGGCTGACCCGGTCTTTATTGCTGCAGACTTGCTCGCACAGGCAGAACATGGCCCCGATAGTCAGGTTATAATGCTCACTGATGATCAGGAATTCATGGATGTGGTAGAAAAAGAAGTTGAAAAACAGGTGGCTTTGCTTCCAAGGAAGGATATCGCATTAAAAGCCCTGGAAAACAGTAAACTTATATTTCTGCCGACAATTAATGACTGCTTATCTTTCAGTAACCTGTATGCACCTGAACACCTCATAATTAATCTGACTGATCCGGATACAGTAGCAGGGAGCATAAAAAATGCAGGCTCAGTTTTCCTGGGAAAATTCAGCTGTGAAAGTGCAGGTGACTATGCCTCAGGAACGAATCATACTCTTCCTACAAATGGATTCGCAAAAAGTTACAGTGGTGTCTCTGTTGAAAGTTTTATTAAAAAAATAACTTTCCAGAAGATCAATGCGGAAGGAATAAGAAACCTCGGTCCAACAATTGAACTCCTGGCTGAAGCTGAATCACTGGAAGGTCATAAAAATGCGGTTACTGTCAGACTTAAAAACCTGCAAAATGTTTGATCTTGAGAAATTAGTAAGGGACAATGTCAGAAAATTAACTCCCTATAAAAGTGCAAGGGATGAATTCAGCGGCAAAACAGGCATTTTTCTTGATGCTAACGAGAACCCCTATGGCAATTTGAACCGGTATCCTGATCCTTACCAGAGAGAGCTCAAAACAGCTATTTCAAAAATAAAAGAAATTGACCAGGAAAGGATATTCCTGGGTAACGGAAGTGACGAAATCATAGATCTTTGTTTCAGGATTTTCTGTAACCCGGGCAGGGACAAAGTTCTTACCTTCACTCCTACCTATGGAATGTACGAGGTATCAGCAGCAGTTAATGATATTGAGACAATTAAGATACCTTTAAATAAAAACTTCCAGATCGACCTTGAGAAAACCAGACCATTATTATCGGACAATAATCTTAAGCTGATCTTTATATGTTCACCTAATAATCCGACAGCGAACACGATGAACTACGACGATGTTGAATATATTATAACCAATTTCAACGGAATTGTGGTAATCGATGAAGCATATATTGATTTCAGTGAAAAACCTTCCTTTCTTAAATTGATAAACAGGTGTGCTAATTTAATACTTATGCATACCTTTAGTAAAGCCTTTGGACTTGCTGCGGCAAGAGTCGGCATGGCATTTTCAAGTCCCGGGATAATTAAGTTTTTCAACAAGGTGAAACCTCCATACAATATCAGTACCATAAATCAGAGAGCAGCATTAAATAAACTTAATAACATGGAGGGGATTAAAAATCAGGTACTCAGAATCAGGAGAGAAAGGGAGAAACTTTCAGAAGTTCTTAAAAAGATCAGTGTTGTTGAAATGGTATACCCTTCTGACGCTAATTTTCTTCTTGTAAAGGTTAAAAATGCCGACTACATTTATAATACATTGATTAACAGTAATATAATTACACGAAATCGCAGTAATGTTGTTGATGACTGTCTCAGGATAACGATCGGCAAAAGGTCCGAAAATGACAGACTTATTGAGGCTTTTTATAAGCTGGATCATTCAAAATCAGGATCATAAATGAAAGAAGGACAATTGAATGACTTTTAATCAACACAGTAAAACGGAATAAAAGGATTATAAAAAAATATTTATATGAAGAAGGTACTCTTTATTGACCGTGATGGTACCATCATTACCGAGCCAGCAGATGAACAGATTGATAGTTTTGAGAAGCTGAGTTTTCTGCCGGGGGCTATATCCTGTTTATCAAAAATAGCAAAGGAGACTGATTTTGAGTTTGTTATGGTAACAAATCAGGATGGTCTCGGGACAGATTCATACCCGGAAAATACTTTCTGGCCGGTTCATAATAAGATACTTGAAATACTAAAAGGTGAAGGTGTTAAATTTTCCGAGATTTTTATTGACAAAACAGTCCCTTCCCAAAATTCCCCAACCCGTAAACCGGGTACAAAAATGCTTATTAATTATCTTGCCGGAGGTATTGATCTTAGCTCATCGTACGTTATAGGTGACAGGCTTACTGATATTCGGCTGGCAAAGAACCTGGGATGTAAAGCCATTTTTATAAGTGATGAAAAGAGTACTGAAGCAGAGCTGACAACAAAAGACTGGGATGATATCTACAAGTATCTGGTAAAAAAGCCACGGACTGCAGAAGTTCACAGGAAAACATCGGAGACTGATATAAAGATTGAACTTAGTCTTGACGGATCAGGCAAGAGTGTAATTGATACCGGGATAGGATTTTTTGATCACATTCTTGAACAGATTTCCCGTCACGGAAACATGGATCTTAATATTAAGGTGAAAGGTGATCTTCAGACAGATGAACACCATACTGTTGAAGATGTGGCAATTGCCTTAGGTGAGGCAATCCTCAGGGCGCTCGGTGGCAAAAAAGGCATTGAGAGATATAGCTTTGTTCTGCCTATGGATGATTGCCTGGCTCAGGTAGCATTGGACTTCGGAGGAAGATCCTGGCTAGTCTGGGATGTAAAATTTTCACGCGAGAAAATAGGAGAATTCCCTACTGAAATGTTCTTTCATTTCTTCAAGTCATTTACAGACAATGCAAGATGCAACCTTAATATAAAAGCCGAAGGCCAGAATGAACATCATAAGATCGAAGCAATATTTAAGGCATTCGCCAGGGCTATAAAACTGGCAGTAAAACAGACCGATAACTTCAATTTACCATCAACAAAAGGAAGTTTATGATAGCTATACTAAAATATAATGCAGGAAATATCAAATCGGTCCAGAATGCACTTAATCGTCTGGGCTATAAAAGCATTATTACTGATAATGCCTCAGAGTTGTCCGGAGCGGATAAAGTAATTTTTCCAGGTGTTGGTGAGGCTGGTTCTGCAATGCAATATCTCCGTGAAAGAGGGCTGGATAAAATCATAATTAATCTGAAGCAACCTGTACTCGGGATTTGTCTTGGACTGCAGCTTATGTGTCGTTTTTCTGAGGAGGGAGATACAAAATGTCTTGGCATCTTTGACACTGATGTAAGATTATTCCCGCCATTGGACAAAATTCCACATATGGGATGGAATAACTTCCTGACTATCAAAGGAGAACTCTTTAAAGGAATAACTATTGATGATGATATTTATTATGTTCATAGTTATTATGCAGAAATTGCATCCTGCACAATAGCTACGTGTGATTACATTCTCCCTTTCAGTGCGGCAATGCAGAAAGAAAATTTTTATGCAACCCAGTTTCATCCGGAGAAATCTGCAGAAAAAGGTGAAATCATATTGAAAAACTTTCTGGAACTATGAGAATAATTGTTGCAATTGATATTATTGGCGGAAAATGTGTCCGGCTAACAAGGGGAGATTTCAATACTAAAAAAGTTTATAATGAGGATCCTCTGGAAATTGCTCTAAAGATCGAAAATAATGGTATTAAATATCTGCATCTGGTCGATCTCGATGGTGCAAAAAATAAAAAGGTCGAAAATATTAAAGTCCTTGAAAAGATAGCATGGAAAACAAAATTAAAAATCGATTTTGGAGGAGGATTAAGATCCTATGAGGATATTATTACAGTTGTTAATGCCGGAGCAAGACAGGTCACTTTAGGAAGTATCGCTGTTACTGACCCGAACTTATTTTTTGAATGTCTTACAAGACTTGGACAGGAAAAGCTTATTCTTGGCGCAGATTGTATTGACAGGAAAGTCTTGACCGGAGGTTGGCTCGAGAGTTCAGATAAAGAAATTATCAGTTTTATTACTGACTACAAATCAAAAGGTGTGAAATATACAATATGCACCGATATTAAGAAAGACGGAATGCTTAAGGGACCTGCTACAGCTCTCTATCGGGAGATACTTGGCGCAGTTAAGATCAAGCTGATTGCCAGTGGAGGCATCTCTTCAATAAAGGATATTGAGGATGTCAGGGAAGCGGGTTGCGAAGGAGTAATAATAGGAAAAGCAGTTTATGAGGGGAAAATAACATTAAACGATCTGGGAAAACTATGCTGAAAAGACGAATAATTCCATGTCTCGATATAAAAGACGGACGGACTGTTAAAGGTGTGAATTTCATCAACCTCATTGATGCCGGGGATTCTGTTGAGTTGGCAAAGGCTTATGTGAAGCAGGGTGCAGATGAACTTGTTTTCCTCGACATTACTGCAACCGTTGAGAACCGGAAGGCGCTTACAGCACTGGTTGAAAGGATCGCTGCTGAAATAAATATACCCTTTACAGTTGGAGGCGGAATAGATAATGTGAAAGATGTCTCAGTTCTCTTAAAAGCAGGTGCAGATAAAATTACTGTTAATTCATCTGCTGTACGCAGACCGGAGCTGATCTCCGAGATTGCAGGTCAATTCGGGAATCAATGCATTGTTGTCGCTATAGATACAAAACTGGTAAATAATGAATGGGTGGTTGTGGTAGATGGAGGAAGGACTATGACTGAATTTAAAACAATTGAATGGGCGGTTAGAGTTGAAGAACTTGGGGCCGGAGAAATAATGCTTACCTCAATGAACACTGACGGAACAAAATCGGGATTCTCGCTGGATATTACTGGCAAAGTAAGCAGAAATGTGAACATCCCCGTTATCGCCTCCGGCGGGGCAGGAAGCATGGAACACTTTAAAGATGTTTTTTTTAATACCGAATGCAGCGCCGCACTTGCTGCTAGTATATTTCATTTTGGTGAAATTGATATCTGGGAACTGAAGAAATATCTTAAGCATGAAGGAATAGCAATAAGATAATGATTTATTCTTCCTATGTGCAACTCTGTGATTCTCAGTGCAGCTCAGTGTAATATTTAATAACACAGGGAGATACGGAGGAGTCACAGAGTGCCACAGAGGGTTAAAATAATGTAGCATGGATCAAATAGATTTTACAAAAGCGAACGGACTTGTTCCTGTTGTTATTCAGGATAACAGAACACTGCAGGTATTAATGGTTGGATATATGAATGAGGAGGCTCTCATAAAAACAAAGAAAGACAGGAAAGTGACGTTTTTCAGCAGAAGTAAAAACAGGCTCTGGACTAAAGGAGAAACCTCAGGAAATTATTTGAATGTTGTAGAAATATCAGCTGATTGCGACAATGACTCAATCCTGATAAAGGCAATTCCTTCAGGACCTACCTGCCACACGGGAAGTACCTCCTGTTTTGGAGAAGAGACATCAAAGGGGTTCATTTATAACCTTGAACATATTATAAATCAACGGATCTCTAACGATACTGAGGAATCTTACACAAATAGGCTTTATAAAAAAGGTATAAATAAAGTCGCTCAGAAAGTTGGTGAAGAAGCCGTTGAACTGGTTATCGAATCAAAAGACAATGATATTGATCTCTTCAAAAATGAGGCAGCTGATCTGCTATACCACTTCCTTATTCTGCTCAAAGCAAAAAACACTGATCTTCAGAGCATTGAAGAAGTGTTAAAAATGAGGCATGAGGTAAAAAAATAGAGTAACGCATATCTTAATTCTCTCATGCCTTCATTATTTCCTATTATTGCTGGTCTTTACCAAAATATACTTCAGGCTTACCAATTACACCTGCTTCCTGCATGATTTTTTGTCTGGCAGGTTTATCCAATGAAGCCTTTGCCTTTGTTAAGTCAGTAATTTTAAAAACCAGGTAAACCAAATTAGGGTCGTCAATACCACGAGCCAATACTCCATCTTCTAAACCGTCATTAGCCCGGGTTGCTGGTCCTTCTGTGTCAAACACCTTAAGCCAGACGTCAAAATCTTTTACTTTATGAGCTATTTCTAAATATTCTCCGGGATTTTGCAGAGCTTCCGTCATTCTCAGCACCTTAATAAATTTTATATCAGGTTCAGAAATTACACCTGCTTTTTGCATAACATCTTTTAGTTTTGGGTCTCTGGTAAATGCTTTGGCTTTCTGCACATCACCAATCATAAATGGAATTTCAACTTCATTTTGGCTTTCAATACCACGGGCTACCCCTAGTGCATGCAAGCCTGCAGCGTTTCTGTTTACACTGTCAGCATCAAATAATGGTTTCCATTTATTGTAGTCAGCAACAGTGTGCCTTATTACGACTACATTAAAAGGTAAGGACGGCATGGCATCAGAATTACTATTTTCTTTCATTGCCGTCTGCGATTTAGTATCTGATTTGGCTACCTGTGCGGCGCTCTGATTGCTGCTGAATGCGAATAGACCTGCGGCTATGCATAGCACTAACGCCAATTTGATTGGGATTATCTTTTTGTTCATTTTGTTTTTGATTTTTTCGTTATTGTTTAACTGTTTAAGAATTAAATGGTTTTCAGTAACATAACAAAATCAAAACGCACTTTGTTCGAATCATCCCTTTGAGCATCTAATTCTATAAATTTTTAACTTATTTCCAGCTTTTTGCAACTTTTTGAATTGTTTTTATAAAAAATCTATTATTTTTGTAACCTAAGAAATCGACAAATGAATATTGTGTACAAATCTTTTATCTCTTTTTTCTATTTCTATTTTTATTTTAAAAACAGATAAAGGGATTTTTGTATACAGATAATTTTAATTATATGAAAGCAAGGGTCCCTCAGAGGGGCCTTTGCTGTTTTAATACTACTAAGAATATGAAGATTGCAATACAGGGAGAAACAGGAAGTTTTCATGAAGTTGCTGCCAGACAGTACTTTAATTTTGATGAAATTGAAATTGTACCTTGTTCGACTTTTGATCTGGAACTTAATATACTCAGAGGAGGAGAAGCTGATTTTGCCGTTATGGCAATTGAAAATGCAAGATCCGGCAGTATCCTCTATAATTACACTCTCTTAAGAGAATCGGGTCTGAAGATCCTGGGTGAACATAATCTTCGCATTAAACAGAATTTAATGGCGTTACCGAATCAGAAAATAACAGATATAAAGGAAATCAGGACTCATCCCGTTGCTATAGCACAATGTATGACTTTTCTGAACCAGTTTCCTGGGATCACGCTTATCGAAAGTGATGATACAGCAGGAAGTGCAAGACAGATAAGCGAGACCAGGGCAAAAGGCGTAGGAGCGATTGCTCCATCTCATGCAGCGGAAATTTATGGTCTGGAAATTATTGCTCCGGGAATTGAAACATATAAACAAAATTATACCCGTTTCCTTGTTGTAGGTGATGAGGAGAAAGGCAATACCAGGGGCAATAAAGTATCAATTTGTTTCTCTACCGGCCATAAACCCGGATCACTTGCAAAGGTTCTGGTTAAACTGGCTGAACTGGATATCAACCTTTCAAAAATCCAGTCTGTGCCCAGGCTAAATGGAGAATGGGAATATATGTTTTATCTCGATCTGGAATTAAACAAGAATACAAAATCTGAAATCATCCAAAGGGTATTGGACAAGTATACCAGTAACCTTGAGATCCTGGGTGTTTATTTTAAAGGAGACATGCTGTATGATAGTTAAACCCGCTGACCGCACAGGAAATGTGCAGGAATACTATTTCTCTCAAAAGCTTGCTCAGATAGACAAGATGCGAAGAGATGGTTCTGATGTTATTAACCTTGGTATTGGAAGTCCCGATCAACCCCCTTCCGGAAATACAATAACGGCTCTAATTGCTGAAGCCAATAAACCCTCATCACATGGGTATCAGAGCTATTCAGGAATACCGGCTCTGAGAAAAGCATTCTCTGACTGGTATAGCAGATATTTCCATGTTGCATTGAATCCCGACAACGAGATTCTATTGTTGATGGGAAGCAAAGAGGGTATAATGCATATAAGTATGGCATTTGTTAATCCCGGAGATGAGGTTCTCATACCTGATCCGGGATATCCGACATATTCATCGGTAACAAACCTTGTTGGTGGAATAGTAAGAACATATGATCTCACTGAGGAGAAAGGCTGGTTCCCTGATCTGAAATCACTTGAAAAGAGCGATCTGAGCAAAGTAAAACTTATGTGGATAAATTATCCTAACATGCCTACAGGTGCCAAAGGGTCCACCGACCTATTTGAGAAACTTGTTGCCTTTTGTCTGAAACACAGAATATTGCTTTGCAACGACAATCCTTACAGTTTTATCATGAATAAGAGCTATAACAGCATTCTGGCTGTCGAAGGAGCAAAAGAGATTGCTCTTGAACTCAATTCATTAAGCAAATCACACAACATGGCAGGCTGGCGGGTTGGAATGGTTGGCGGCCATAGCGATTATATTAAAACCATCCTGAAGGTTAAAAGCAATATGGATTCAGGAATGTTTTTGGCCATGCAAAAGGCTGCTGTTGAAGCTCTTGGCAATCAGGACTCATGGTACGGACTTATTAACAGCGTTTATATTAAACGAAGAACAATAGTCGAGGATATAATGAAGCTTCTAAAATGCACATATGACAAATCGCAGGTTGGTTTGTTTGTCTGGGGACGAATACCTGAAATCATTCCGGACTGTGAATCTTATATTGAGGAGATTTTAATGAAGAGTCTTGTATTTATTACACCCGGATTCATTTTCGGAAAGAATGGGGAGCGTTATATCAGGATTTCGCTTTGTGCCACGGAAGAGAAACTTAATGAGGCAAAAAGCAGAATCTCAACTTTTCTTAACAACAAATTAATAACCAACTAATTAAAGATGACAATAGCTGTAATTGGAATAGGACTGATAGGCGGATCATTAATGGTTGACCTCCGCAGAAGAGGTTTTGCGGATAAAATAATAGGTGTAGACACGAATATGCACCATCAGAATATTGCCCTGCTTTGCGGCTTAATTGATGAACACGATACCTTTGAGAATGCAATTGATAAAAGCGATCTGATAATACTTTCAACTCCGGTGAATGCCAATTGCAAAATGTTACCCGTTATTCTTGACAGGATTACAGGCACTTCAAAGATAGTAACTGACATGGGTTCAACAAAAGCGAGCATCGCAAAGGCATCAAAAGATCACCCGAACAGAGGCAGGTATGTAGCAGTGCATCCAATGGCCGGAACAGAATATTCAGGTCCTCTTGCGGCAATAGGAAAACTTTTCGACTATAAAACTGCAATCATCTGCGACAAAGAGCTGAGTGATACTGATGCTCTGAATACAATCGAAAAAATGCTTGACCTGCTTAATATGCATAAAGTGTATATGAACTCGAGTGAACATGATGTACATGTTGCGTATATATCCCATATATCGCATATTACTTCTTTTTCACTCGCACTTAGTGTCCTTGAAAAGGAACATGAGGAACAAAACATACTCACCCTCGCCGGCGGAGGTTTTGAGAGTACAGTTCGTCTGGCAAAAAGTAACGGAGAGACATGGGCGCCGATTTTCCTGGAAAATGCTGAGTATATTCTTGAAGTAATGGATACATATATTGAGAAAATGAATTCTTTCAGAAAAATGATCTCGGATAGAGATATTGATGGTTTGAAGGCACTTATGGAAGAAGCTAACAAGATCAGGAAAATTCTGAACTAGGTGCTGGTTACTGGTTGCTGGGTACTAGTTAAAAGCTTTAGAAACCAGGAACCAGAAACCAGGAACCAGGAACCAGGAACCAGGAACCAGGAACCAGAAACCAGGAACCAGGAACAATGAACAAGCAACAAATAATTATAAAATTATAATATGTGGAACAATGGAACCAAATCTTAAAAACATTCTGATAAAAGACTGGAGAGGTCATAAAGGCAGGCCTTTTCTGATCTCCGGTCCGTGCAGTGCTGAAACCGAAGAACAAGTTATGGCCACTGCAACACAGCTGGCTCAGATAAAAGAGGTTAGTGTTTTTCGGGCCGGTATCTGGAAGCCAAGGACCAGGCCCAATTCTTTTGAAGGTGTTGGAAGCGAAGGACTGAAATGGTTAAGAAGAGTGAAACAGGAAACCGGTCTGATGGTAGGTACTGAGGTAGCAAACGAAAAACATGTATATGAGGCACTTAAATATGGTGTTGATATGTTGTGGATCGGAGCACGGACATCCGTCAATCCTTTCACTGTTCAGGAGATCTCCGATGCATTGAATGGGGTCGACGTGATGGTACTTGTCAAAAATCCTATAAACCCTGATATCGAACTATGGATCGGTGCAATTGAACGTATTGCCAGAGCCGGTATTACAAGGATCGGGGCAATTCACAGAGGTTTCTCTTCTTATGAGAAGACCTTATACCGCAATCAGCCTAACTGGCAGCTGCCGATTGAACTTCGGAGGAGAATTCCTGACCTGCCAATAATTTGCGATCCCAGCCATATTGGTGGTGCAAGACAATTTCTTCACGAGATCTCACAGAAAGCAATGGACCTCAATTTTGACGGATTGATGCTCGAATCGCATATCGATCCTTCAAAAGCATTAAGTGATGCGGCACAACAACTTACTCCTAACGATCTTAAAGAGCTCTTAAGCAGATTAATACTCAGGAATCCAAGCACTTCTGATCCCAGATTACTTGATGTACTTGGGGAGTTAAGGCAGCAAATAGACGTCTATGATGATCATCTTCTCGATCTTATGGAAAAAAGAATGAAAATTGCAGAAACAATTGGTCATTATAAAAAGGAAAATAATATCACTATCTTGCAAACAACCCGCTGGGATGAAATTATTAATAAAGTAATTGCAAAAGGGCTGGCTAAAGGACTTAGTTCCGAGCTGATTGATACAATTTTCAAAGCCATACACCAGGAGTCCATTAACCATCAGATGAAGGTAATGAATAACGGAGTGAAAAGCAGCAAAAACGAAAAATGAAAACTACAGGAACATATGGAAAGATATCTGGAACCGTCCGAATTAAAAGGTAATATTAAAGCTCCGGCTTCAAAAAGCATGACTCAAAGGGCTATTGCTGCCTCATTGCTTGCTGACGGTGAAAGTATCATACATAATCCATCATATTGCGACGACTCATTAGCAGCAATGAGCATTGCTGTAGGACTTGGTGCAAGGGTTGAACCACAGGTACACGAACTGAAGATAACCGGTTCTGCAATTTTAAAGGAATCAAAGCTTAACTGCGGAGAATCAGGTCTTGCAATACGTATGTTCTCTCCGATAGCTGCATTATATTCTGCTGAAATTACACTTGTTGGTGCAAATTCATTAAAAAAAAGACCGATGTCAATGATTGAAGAGGCCTTGAATCAGCTGGGAGTAAAATGTAAAAGCACAGATGGATTTCTCCCGCTGACTATCCGGGGACCATTGGCCGGCGGAAAAATAGAAATTGACGGCTCAGTAAGCAGCCAGTTGTTAACAGGTCTGCTTATGGCTCTGCCACTTGCTTCAAAAGACTCTGAGATTAAAGTCAGAAACCTTAAGAGCAAACCCTATATTGACATGACTATTCAACTGCTTAACTCCTTCGGTATTTCCATAATGACTTCAGATTATAACTTGTTCCGTATTCCGGGCAATCAGAAGTATAAACCTAACAGTTATACAGTGGAGGGCGACTGGAGCGGAGGGGCCTTCCTCCTTGTGGCAGGTGCCATCAACGGTCAACTGTGCGTGAAAGGATTAAGGAATGACAGCAAGCAAAGTGACATGGCAGTTCTTAAGGCACTTGAAATAGCTGGAGCGAAATTGACATTAGGAGAGGACCACATTGATATTTCCAGATCACAATTAAAGGCATTTGAGTTTAATGCTACTGAATCACCTGATCTGTTTCCTCCTCTTGTTGCGTTGGCATCATATTGTAAGGGAGTTTCAGCTATCAAAGGTGTTACAAGGCTGATTTATAAGGAGAGCAACAGGGCTAATACTCTCAAAGAAGAATTTGGAAAGATGAATATCAAGATAGAAATTGCTGATGATATGATGTTCGTGACAGGGGGGAGACCACAGGGCGCAAGAGTGGAATCGCATGATGACCATCGGATTGCAATGGCTGTTGCTGTTGCTTCGTTGGGAGCTTCAGGAAAAATATCGATCAGAGATTCCCAATGTGTTGCAAAATCCTATCCGCATTTCTTTGAGGATCTCAGACAGCTTGGAGCCCTGGTTCATGAATAATTCACGGTACAGGTGATAATTGATAAATTCTCTAATAGAAAAAGACCTTTTGATTGAAATATTTAAATATTATCAGATTTTCTGATGAGATTTTAAATTTTTGATTATTTTTGAGCACATAAACGATGATCCCGGTAGACGGGTATATTCAATAACACTTTTTGACAAGCTCATTTGATGAATACAAAATTGTTTTATATATGGTCGTGGCACAGCTCAACTGATTCAGCTGTGAAACAAGCCATTATATAGCAATACAAGATATTTATTTATAGAGGCATGCTGTTCACAGCGTGCTTTTTTTGTTTTAAAGTTTTAACAACCTAATATTTGACAACAATGGAAAAGATCAGAAAAATCATCTTAAGCGAAAGTGAAATGCCAAGGCAATGGTATAATATCATTCCTGATATGCCTAACAAACCAATGCCTCCTCTTAATCCGGTCACAAGGCAGCCTGTAGGGCCGGCCGACCTTGCCCCTATTTTCCCTATGGAACTGATTAAACAGGAAGTATCATCTGAAAGATATATCGATATCCCTGATGAGGTCCTTGACCTCTACAGAACTTATCGTCCTGCTCCCCTTTTCAGGGCAGTTAACCTTGAAAAAGCTCTGGGAACAAAGAGCAAAATTTATTATAAATATGAGGGTGGCAATTATTCCGGCTCCCATAAAGCAAACACAGCTATTCCTCAGGCTTACTACAACAAAAAAGAGGGAGTGAGAAGAATTACTACCGAGACAGGTGCAGGTCAATGGGGCAGTGCAATGAGTTTTGCCTGCAACTATTTCGGTCTTGAACTGCTGGTCTTTATGGTAAAAGTCAGTTACAATCAAAAACCGGGCCGCAAGCTTTTAATGAATACCTATAATGCCAAAGTTGTTGCTTCTCCAAGCTCTATGACAGTTTATGGCAGAAAAGTCCTTGAATTGGATCCGGACTCCCCCGGAAGTCTGGGTATTGCAATCTCAGAAGCAATGGAGGTAGCCGTACAGGATGCATATACCAAATATTCCCTGGGCAGCGTACTAAACCATGTAATTCTTCACCAGACAATTATTGGTGAAGAAGCACTGCTTCAAATGGAAAAGACAGGAGATTACCCCGATGTTGTTATTGGCTGTTTTGGTGGTGGATCGAACTTTTCAGGAATTGCATTTCCTTTTCTTCGTGAAAAACTTAATACAGGTAAGAATACAAGGTTCGTAGCCGTTGAACCTGCATCATGTCCCAAACTTACCAAAGGAAAATTCATGTATGACTTTGGTGATTCTGCAGGAATGACACCTCTCCTTCCAATGTACACGCTTGGACATAATTATATACCTGAGAAGATCCATGCTGGAGGGTTACGGTATCATGGTGCCGGAGTGCTCGTAAGCCAGCTTCTCAAAGATGGACTCATCGAAGCTAAAGCCAAGATGCAGAGGGAATGTTTTGAATCAGGGGTGCTTTTCGCAAGAACGGAAGGTATTCTTCCGGCACCTGAATCGACATATGCCATAGCAGGAGCACTTGACGAGGCAAGAAAAGCTGACCTGGAAGGTGTCTCAAAAACAATACTGTTCAACCTTAGTGGCCATGGTCATTTCGATATTTCCGCATATGAGAAGTATTTTGAAAATAACCTTCCGGATCATGAACTTACAACAGCTGAAGTTGAAGATGCAATAAGTAAAATTAATTTACCGGCTTGACCTCTCCCTAAATCCCTTCCCCAGGGGGGAGGGACTTAAAAAGGATGTTATCTTCTACTCCCAGTTTCCCTTTGGAGACAGGAGTAACTAAATTAATATCATTGTAATAGCCCCTCTCTCTTGGGGGAGGGGTTGGGGAGAAGCAAAAACTAGAAATCCGAATAGGAAGTCGGATGAAGCAGATACGGACTGGCTTTTGAAACAGTATTTTTATACTCCTCCATTCCTGAAAGCTTCTTCCATTCTTCTGTTGCACCAAAAGCTTTCCAGTGATCATCATGCGATTTCATATCCGAAAATGTAGTCATATACATAAGATTAGGCATATGACTTCCTAATAGTACTTCACCCCAAAAGACAGGATTGAATTCAAGTTTTTTGAATATATCAATCTCCCCGCCCTGATTAAACATTTCAATCTTTTTCACTGCCTTGGCGTCAGTAGCACTTTCATAACTTCTTAATTCATATATTCTTTCTGATGGTGAATTTGAGAATTCTGGTGCTGAAAACTGAGGAAAATCCATAAATGCCTTGAGAAAAATACTCTCATACCTCTTATAAGGAGGTTCGCTAAAGACAGCATCGGCAAAAGGTTTCCCTGCTTCTGAAAATACCTTGTCTTTCTGCAGTTGTTCTGCCAATTGCATAAACTGATCAACAGTTTTAAAAGGTATAAAAACATAGATTATTTTCCCAAAAGCTGTATCAGCTTCAACAGGTTTGAATACTCCGACAATCGGAATACCTGCACGATGGAGGGCCGGCAGATATGCCTCTTTCAGGTAAGTATCAACCTTCCCTTCCTGAGTCTTATCAGCAATATGGTAGATCTTTATCTCGTAATACTGCTGTTTTGCCGGTCCGGCACCAAGAGCACTTATTGCAACAGTCATGAGTAAAATTAATATAGGCATAAGCCGGTAAAAGAGATTTGATTTTTTCATAGTTAAAATATTTATTGTCAATTTATTAGGATAATCGATATGTTTTCTAAAAAAATCCATTAACCACTAATTCCGATAGCTATCGGAACGTAAAGTCCCTATAGGTATGTTTTCAAGTTAAGAACTATAGCTTTTTCTTAGTTCATTTAAAACCCCCATCCTAGCCTTCCCCCAGGGGGGAAGGAACAAAACCTTTCCCCCTTGGGGGAAAATGAAAGGGGGTATAAAGGCAAGTTATAAAGGGTTTATAGGAGAACCTAAAAATCTGAAATGTATTAATATGCATTCGAAAACTCCTTAAAGATTTTATTCGCCTGTTCAGAGGTCAGTGCAGACCCTGATTTAATATAGAACCGGTGATATAATGTTACCGGTTTCCCTTTTTCAATCACATAACTTCTTTTCTCCTGTTTCGGATCATAAGAATTCTGTCCAAAGTTATTAACTGAAAATAATCCATATCCCCGGGCATGAGCATAAGCAGGATATCCCGGGTTTTTGGGACTATCAAAAATAGCCATTGAAATAATAAC
>Ga0302296_1000682_pt1 | contig 27022 bp, 18 predicted proteins | sample III_Fen_N3_1_FD_194546 | JGI IMG/M metagenome (GOLD analysis project Ga0302296, IMG submission 194546) | Peat permafrost microbial communities from Stordalen Mire near Abisko, Sweden - III_Fen_N3_1 | ecosystem: Environmental > Terrestrial > Soil > Wetlands > Permafrost | place: Sweden: Abisko...
ACCCGAAGACAAATATGCCGTTAATTGATAGCAACAATGAGCTCCCCCTGAAAAGGAATAAGCAATGCTATCATTGATTCGGTCGCCATCAAAATCGAATTTCGTTTTCCAATTATCCGTTGACACGGTATCTTTAACGCTTTCTTTTTTCTCTGCAACAACCTCTTTTTCGCTATTTCCCGTTTGACAACTTGAAAAAGAAACTATTAGAATTAACAACACAATACCCATCCATTTCATACTCAATTTTTTTTATTTGTCACCCGTTTAATCACACGGTCTTTATACCCTGTTGCCTTACTTCCTCCACCATTATATGCTTTAACGGCTTCACTCCAACTAGAAACATCCGATCTTTTCTCAAATAACCACCGAATGGCCGTTCTTATCCAAAAATCATAATCATAAAATAATTCTGAAGTGTCATCGCCCATTAAGTTTTTACCTTTTTCTTTGGCGGAATTAAACTCTTTTACCGCTTTCCAAAATTCCCCTCCGTTCCAACTGGCAAAATCCTCATTTGTCATGCCTTTCCAAACTGCCTTTTTTTCTAAAACAGACAAACCATACTTTGCATAAATGGTTGGTGACATTTCTTTAATCATAAGGTATTGCTGAGGACCCCATGAATCAATCGCCTGCCCCAAATTATACCTGCTTCTGATTGGATTTTTCTTTCCATCAGTCCACGAATAAGGCGGTTTTTCAAGGTGCGTTCCACTGGTGCCCAATTTTGTTTCTTCGTAGAGCATCGATTTAACGATGTTTACATCTAATAATGGTTTATAAGGAGTAGATTTATTGTAGAAATCCGTCCATTTTTTTATGCCGGAATCAAATGTATTGTACATGGTTTCCTGAATCAACTTTTCATTCAGTGATTCCTCACGAGTAGCTTGAAGTCCCTGCAAGCGTTTTAATTCTGCTTCATAACCTCTCAGGTTTTTCATTTTTTCAAATTCACCCTTTTTAGCCTGATGGCTAGCTATTTCGGTTGCTCCGTCTTCTACTTTTTGGGCTTGTTTATCAGCACCCGCAGTGTATTGATCCAATCCTGATTTTGTATCACCAATGGTTTTTAAATAGATTTTCTTAACACTAATACTACTTGATTTTTTATCAGATCCTACAGCATTTCCGGTAACTGAGCTGTCTCCGTTCTTCCATATGGTAATCGTTAACGTGGTATTTGCAGCATAACTCACATTTCCAACCTTCAATGCTCGATCAATTTTAAATTTTTTCCCGATCATTTCGTCTACTGCATCTATCGGTTCAAACGATCGTTGTATCTTTTTCTGAACCATTCCCTTCTGTTGAATGGTATGCGTTAATTCATGGGCGAGCAAATGTTTACCTTCTCTTGTTTCAGGGGCATATTTCCCTTTGTTAAAGAATACATTATTCTCATGGGTAAATGCCTGTGCATTCAAACCTTCACTCATTTGTTCAGCGGCCGCTCCCGTATGGATTCTTACCTTACTAAAATCAGCACCGAAACCATCTTCCATCCTATTCCTAACATTTTTCTCTAACGGCCTTCCACTGCTTTTAGCTCCAGTAATTTGAGTAGCCGTGGTCGAAGCAACATGCTGTTCTTTAGATTGCACGGGAACAACATTTTCCTTTTCGTTTGTTTGTTTCAATTGTACCGGAGTTATGGAAGGAGTAGCTGATGATGCGGAAGTTAACGCTCCATCTGTTTTACTTCCCGACACAACATTATCGGCCATTTTATCGGCTTCCGCTTCATGCGCATCATTCGGTTGACTGATCAGCATTTTAGCTTGAACCGGAATAAACGGTTTATGATCATCGGTTTTTGATGACTTCTTAGATCGCTGTATGAATTTTCTTTTCCCCATATCACCACTCAACAAAAATGATTTCATCCAACCATGGCAGTCGAATAATACTAATGGTCCAATTCAACTGATTCAATAAAATATCAACCGTTTTACGTTCCACTACCAAGCGTGGATTCGGTGATTCATTGATCAATTTACCTTGACGTTGAATAAACGTTTCGCGAACAGCTTCAACCGAAGATGATTTCATTGGTTTCCAGTTTTCACGAACAGCCATCATCAAATTTTCTACTTCCAGTTTTATGGTTTCGGAAATGGTGATTTCTCTCGGGATACTTTCAAACGGATCTAGTCCAACCAAGTACTTTTCTAATAACATGGTTTGCTCAAAATCGCACTCATTACCTGTGGCAACATAATGCAAAACATGGGTAGCCAATACTTTATCGGTAATTTTGTTGTTTTCATCCAACAAACCGATTCCATTGAAAAAATGCTTCAAGAACGGGTGAATAAGCACCAATCCGGCATTGTCAACGAGCAGATGTCCTTCCTGATCTTTGAATAATTGTTGATCGGATTCGCGATTCTCTTTTGTTGCCTTATCAGACTTATCCGTTTCCAGCAACGATTGTTTATCTTGAAGTTCAATAGCCTTGTCTGACTTATTTGTTTCCGAAAACAATTTTTGATCTTGAAGATTTCCTGACTTTTCATCCGGCGTTGAAACAGCCTCCGATGTGTGTTTCAAATTGTCTCCCAAATCATCAGTCGCTGTTGCGTCAGAAGGCTGAAGTTGATTCGTTGCCTGGGATGTTGGATTATCAGGTGTTAAATCGTAGGTTTCTTGAATTTTCGCTGCATTTTCTTTTTCCGAGGAAATTGATTCAGACTGCTTTTCCTGAGTAGAAGAACGGGTTTCATTGCTCTCGGAAGCTTGCTTTTCAGAAAGATTCTCAGACTTCTGTTCGTCCTTTTGATCATCCTTTTGCAATTGATCGGTCAACTTTTCTTTTGATGAAAGCGAATCGGTTTCAAAGTCGATCTGTTTTTCTGTTGATGAATCACCAATTACGGATTCATCCGCTAACTCTTCTTGTTTCGAAATAGCAGAAACCGTTGCTTGTTTTGCATCATTGGGTTTAGCTAACTTGGCGGAAACACCTTTGTTTTCAAACACTGAAGCTTGAATCGCACTGTAATTTTTTAACGAAATCGGTTTCGCTCGTAATACATGAATCCATTCTAGCAATCTGATTCCGATGATTGAACTGTCAGCATAATCCAACTCTGTTTCGCTTACTTCATCTTTTGAAACAGAACTCGTTTCGAGTTGATCAGCTTTCTTACTCTTTCCAACGGCTTTCGTTTTGACGCCGGTTTTTTGTTTCGATTTACCTGACTTAAGTAACGAAATTGCTTTAGGGAAAATTGCTTCCAATTCCAGAACGAAAGCTACTTCCGAAGAAAACGACCGACCAGCGTCAAGACCAATCATACCAAAAACCGCTTCCCAGAAACGAATCTTTGTTTGAGTACTTGAATCACCTAGTAATTCTAGGATGAACGAATCAATCTGTACTTGCTGATTCGACAACACAGACGAATAATTGCGCTCAAAAGAACCGTTGCTTATGACGGTAACCAATGACAACAAAAAATCACTAGAAAACTGTTGAATCAATCTTCTACGAGCTTGCGCTTTACCAAAAAGTAGCTGTTTCTTTTTGGAAATTGTTTCCATTTCCTGAAAAATAGATTGGAGCAATAATGTCTCCTGATCAGCATTCCCCGATTGGAGCATTTCATTTGTAAGCCATGAAGTTGTTCCGTCATTCAAAAAGGAAATCCAAGCTAAAACACTGTGTTCGTTTTTCGTAAAAACAGAGAGGCTCTCTACTTTCGGAGCGTCGGTTGATGAACTTGTTGCACTTGTAACAGTATCAAAAATGGCACTTCCTTTCGTTGACGTTTTTCTACTTCGTCCGGTTGATGAAGTTGCTATTTCGGATTGTGTTACGGAAACTGCTTTTTCAAATTCCAGTTGAATTGACTGTCCCAAATCGGAAACATCCCATCCGTTTCGACCAACATTGTTAACGGTTAATTCCAATTTATCGAGTTGGATGACCTCACCGGCAGACATGGAAGAACTCAATCCGGCCATATATTGCTCGATAGCCGGAACAACGTACTTGTCAATAAATGACCGCACATTGTCCTTTATCTCATATCCCTGCTGTGCGGAAGAAGTATTCACTTCCAGCGTTAGCTTATGGATGATATGTCGGCTATCCGTTTGCATTGATTATGCTGTTCCTTATTTTCCTGTTTTCGTTATTCTATTGAACCTGTAAATAGCCTTGGTATGCATCAATCTGAACCCACGAAGCTGATTTATCAGGTCTGTACGATAACGTATCGGTAACCACTTTCAGCAACTCATCATTAGGGTCAATTACCACTTTCATCACCACAAACGACATTTCACTTTGCGGATTCAAATGGGCATCATACTGATCGAACAAAGGCGAGAATCGTTTTAGATCGCTTTCTGCTTGACATTGAATAATTGCTAAGAATTTCTCCATTATGAAACGGTAAAGTCCGGTCAATGCTAACAGTTCTTGTGGGAAATCTCTTCCACTAGTATGTTTGATTTGCTCATGAATACCCAATTCGAACGCTCCGATTTTATCTGCGACTTCGCTGTTCTTGGCCCCTGAAATATAAGCCGAGGAATCTTCCAATACCATTCCGAAGTAATCACTTGCACTCAGGAACCATTGTTGTTGTTCTTTTGTCATTTTATTATACAGAGTGGAACCGATGAATTGTCTTAATTCATCATACTTATCCTCCATTTTTAATTTTGCATCTACAGCACACTTAGTGTCGGTTTGCGGAGCAAAAAACTGTTTTTGCACAAATTTTTCAGCACAATTATTTTTCACTGTCAACACTGCAAAAAACTCCGATCCCGAAGGTAGTTTAGCCAATTCGGCCATCGAGATTACCGGAGTAAGGGTATCATCGATAGCTGGGAACACTACTTTGCCTCCTGCATCAACAAACGACCATGAGTAAGCATCTTCATTACTAACAGTGCCCGTTAATGCCAAACCGATATCGGTTATAACTCCTGTTATAACAACAGTAGGATCCGGTTTAACCGTAACGCTAAATACCTCTTCTCCGTTTAGATAAATCGGAACTTCGCCCTCAAATGAATTTGCAGGAGTGAATGTGTTCTTAGCAGGATCAACTCCATCGCCTGAAATATTGGCAGTAGCTCCTTTCGGTGTAATAATGAAATCGTAAGCCGTTTCATCATTGTAGCAGTATTCTGTTGCCTCCAATGAAATCTCAATGCCTTGGAATACCAAATTGCGTTTGATAACCGTCGGACAGGCTCCACTAGGCGGTGAAACCGTTAACGTTACATCCAACGAGTTGGCAGAATTGACAGGAAGTGTGTAGGTATGTGTTACATTTCGTTGAGATGCAGTTTGACCGTCACCAAAATCCCAAGAATACAACGTACCTGTTGGGAAGTTTCCGATTGCTAACAAATTTACAATTGGACTGGTAATAGGGTTTTGAGGAGCTGAAATATCGGCTGTAAGCGGTTTAACAACCGTTAATCGACAGTTGGTGATTTGATCGTTAACAGTGAAATTAATCACTGTATTCAAGCTTCCGGTTGGGAATAAATTCGGATTAAAAGAAACCTGTTTTCCTGTGATAGTCATTCCCGGAATTACTTGATCAGCTTTAATAACTCCGGAAGCCGGTTCAACATTAAAGGTCAAGACAGTTGGAGTTGTACCTTTCAAGCAAAGAACTTCAGTAGGTAAACTCAACCGCACAATTGGCGCCGGCATAATGAAATTGATCGGCGAGCAATCTGAACAACACATATACGGCAACATGAAATCTGCTACCACGGTTCCATTGGGGGCCGTAAACAAATTTTGTGAAACAGCTACCAGATTCGGATTGATGGCTAACGCACGGGTATCTGAAAGAACTCGTTGCATAGGCGTTAAACTCGCCACATTTGCTAACGTAAGATTGCTTTGTTTTGTAGTAACTGTGGTTTTACTTTTCCCGGATAATAATTCAGCACTAGAAGACATAATTGCCTGGCTAAGCGTTTGTTTCGGTATTAGTGCGCTTGAAGATTGCGTTAAAACCGAGGTGCTTAGCACGGAAGTGGACGTTTCGACAGAAGAAGAATTAATGGTTGCGCCTTTACGCAAGTAAACCAACACAAATGTTCCTCCTTGTTTCACTCCACCTGTGTGCTCTAGTCCCGGATGTTCTTCTACGAATTTTTTCAATGTCAATTTTTCCAAAATAGCATCCTTGCGACGATCAATTTCAACTAACAAGGTTTGCAACTGTTTTGATGCGCAGCAAATATTGGAAAGTTGGGAAATCAATAATTCGAGAATAGATCTGTTGGTATCACTCAAACCTGTGGGATTTGTGCTACTAACTCGTTGAGTACTTGCTAAGGAAACCTGAATTTTATTCAACACCGAACACAGGTTATTGATGTTGGTATTGTAACGCGAAATCACCAAATCCGTAATTCCTGAAATGGACATTGGAATTGAATTCGAGAGTACATGTGCATAAGACATGATTTGAATCGAATTCTTAACGAGCGCTGTGAATTGATCTGGAACCCACTGAACGTTGTATTGAAGAACAACGTCGTTTGCAAAAACATTTGCTCCGGCAATAAATTCAGCCGGTGTTCCTTTTGGATTTTGTAAAACGGCTTGTAAATAACTGTGTCCAACTGTAAACTCGGTTGGCGTAAGGCTTTCGAGTACCACATTCGTACGACCGAATTCAAGTTGGTTGTTATCCAATGCTTTTCGCTGATCGGCTGTACTTACAATCGTAGCAATCGGTGCAGCAACAACGCTCGGCGCCACAGATTTAGAGGCGGCAGTGGCTTTCGTATTTGAAACATCACGAACAGCCACCTCTGAAAAAGTAGCTTTTGGTAAAAACTGAGCGTCTTTGATGTTTTTCCCCGGTTCTTTCACACTAAAAGCAGATACCAGAGATATTACTTTTGCAATGGTACATTCTTGTTCTTTTACCCAAGCGGTTAACAGTACTGCCAAATCTTCAAATTCACACTCATAATTGGTTGTATCAATTACAATGCTGCTATCCAAATCAATGCTAATTGCTTTCGTATCAAATGACAACCCGTTTTCTTTTTTGATCTGATCGATTTTAGCCATCACCTCTTTGTAATCGCGACCTTGGTGACCTTCAATGCGTAAAAAGTTCGATCCTTCCAGGTTATAGCGAAGCGGTGTTTGAATAGCAGGAGAGCCATCCAATAATCCGGTGTTGTAGCTTAAATTGAGCTTGTATTTTCCTTTCAGTGTTTTCTCACGATTCCACGCTCGAAGCAAGCTATTGTTAAGGTTGTAATAAAACGGAATTGCTTTATTACCTAACTCGGTACTGTAGTTGGAAGGTGTGATTTTAATATCCGTTCGGTACAATCCACTGGTTCCAGTTTCAGGTAATGTCGGGTATGCATTGAGTTGGTGTAACATGCGGAATAAGGTCCAGATAAACGGCTCAAATTCTTTCGATTCATCAACCAAGATCGGCGATTTATAAAATCCGTGACGGTAACGACCAATCAGTGAATCTTCTTCGGTAGGCGACAATTTGCCCAACATCAAATGTTTCGGAAACGATGTAATGGAAGGGCAACATTCTGTAGCAACTTCGATGAATAATTCTTTTGCTTCGTTGTAAGAATCAACAATATCTTTCAACAAATCATAGCGGTACTGAAAATAAATCGGTTGACTTGGAATAGCCGCCGGAAGTTTTGTATTTAACGCTGAGAGGATAGAATCGATGGGATGATTTTGGTAATACGGGTTGATTTTATCGCGCATGAGTTTCAATCCCTCTATCAAATCGGCAAGCAATTGCGATTCATTTGTTAACTCGTAACTTGCTTTCAAATCGGTTAGTCTTGCGGTGTTTGCTGAATTAATAACAACACGTTTCACCGACAAATCCTTCATTTTAAGATAAGTTGACATGAGTTCGTGTTTATTGAACAGCACATCACTCGACAAAATATGATCAGCATCGGCTTGAGAAACCAGCAACACACGCAAACGCGCAACTTGTTCACGACCTTGATTATCGCACGATAAACCGTCACACAAATTCGGTTCATCTTCATAGCTTTCCAGATACATCAAAACAACCATATCTTGCAAATTCGGGAACGTAGCAAGAACAGGATCTGTTGTTTCAGGAGTAACTTCACTTCCCGGAATCAGTTCCCATAGCTGAATTTGCGCATTGCCTTTAATAAACGGCGCATATCCGGATCGATGATCGTCGTAAAGCCTGTAATTGGTATAGGTTTCTGGCGCAACTTTTATTTTTTTCAGCGGTTTATTTTCGCTGTTTTCGCGCAGGTAAAGTAAATCACCGTCGGTCGTAACACCATATCCTTGTTCAACTACAATCTTCGTGACCTTGGCATTGAATAGTTTTTTTTCGGCGGTAGCCAGGGCCGAAACATCTATCGGCAAAAACTGTTTTTCCTGAATCAAACTCACTTTTAATCCACACACAATTCCAACACCGCTCAAACTGATTCGGGTTAACCTATCTTGGTCCTCGAAATACGTAAGAAACTCATTGAGCTGTGTGGCCGTAAGCACTTGATCATTCTGAAACGAATGGTATGAAGTTGTTATATCCTTTAATTTTGGTGTCATAGTGATATTTGATGCCATAGTGATTGTATTAAAGTGTTCCTAAATTAGTTCTACCTAGTATTATTTTACCATCCAAATCTTCCGATTCACAGCTGTACAAAGTACCGGAAGGATAGATAGTATTGAGTTCGCCAAGTGCCTCAATCAGATCTTTCAGCGTGGCGGGATCGTGTGCCTGCTCAAGATCTGTGCGCTTCAATAAGAATTGTTTAAACGCTTTTTCAAAAATCATGAGATCGTTTTCCGTATCCGGTACATGACCTTTGCGCTCACCTACCCAACAAATTTTAGGTACCACGTGCGCAGGTAGTTCTTCACGGATAAGTTCTTCTAGAAAAGCACGGAAATCAATATTCGAAAAACGTTGTGTATATCCCGGAAGAACGATACTTACGCGATAGGAATAAGGGTCAATACAATTGCATTCCACACAATCTTCCAATGAAACCGGCAAAAACTCATCTGCAGGAACGTTTGCCAACGTAATATCAGGTCGCAAGAGTATATGTTCAACCAGAAAAATTCCTTCTTCCGAGAAATGGTATTTCATGAAATCGATGCAGTGCAGAATGGCATCTTTCAATTGTGCTGCAGTAGGATGCTGTGTATAATGTCGTGCAATGATGTAATTCGGATTCGTTGACGTCTTGTCGATGATATCAAACGAATAAGAACCTGCATTTGACACTTGGATTAATACATTTCCAATTTCCAAACCATCTGTGAAACCAGTAGTTTCGTAAACATTTTCCACCAGTTTTTCATTCGTTTGAATGATGTGTAACACAGCTAAATGAAGTTCATTTACCGCTTTGTTATAAGTTGGGTAATTAACCGTTGACGACAAGACGATTGTATTGGTATTATCTTTAACCCGCCATCTGAACTGGGTTCCAACTTTGTAAACATTGACATACGAATTGGCAATATTTTTTCGCCAAAATCGATTGTCTTTGAAACCGCCTAATCTGGCAGTACGTCTTTCTACACCACTTACATTGTCGGTATTCCAAAGTTTTGTTGCCGGTTGTCTGTAGTAATTAAGTGCTCCTCCTCTATTTCCACTCACCAAGTGATAGTCCTGAAGAAAATCTTGCTTCGATTGCACAATCAATTCGGTAGATGCCGATCCATATAGTTCTTTCATCAAGAAGGTATATTCACTGAATCGTTCAGCAAATCGAGCAATGAGGTGATCCAATAACTGATTTTTGCGCTCGCTGATATTGTCTTGAGGTTCAATCAACAACTCAGCTAATAATTCAGGATTGCTGGCCGGATAATCGGTTGGAGAAACCAACTGATCAAAATCTTTGATGTCTTGAACAGCTTGCGTATAATAGGTACGTTTTAGATCGCTATTGAGTGACAATAAATCGCGTACTACTCCTAATTGAGAAAAATAGGAAGCCAAAATTTGATCGAAGAACAACAAATAGGCTTTCAATTGTTTAGCTTGTGCTTTGCGCTCAACGGTAGCAGTTGATGTTAAACCGAACGGACTGATTCCATATGTATCCGGAAAATCATTTTGAAATGTGGTATACCAATCCGTATCCAAGTATTTCGCTTCGGGCAATTCCAGCATCTTATCCAAGCCGGAAAGTTCACGACTCAATTGCAACGCAGCTTCCATTTCGGCCAAGTATTCTTTTACTTTATCTACCGAAACCATCACCGGAATAACATCCTTCGTGAAATTGAACACACTATCACCGCACAATTCAGGGCGTTTATCCGCATCGATACAAATAACCCAATCATCAGATTCCGTGCCGTCGCAGTTACCAATGGTAATGTCTTTGATCACTTTCACCCCTTCGATAGACGAAATAATATTCATTATATCGGAAAGGCGTACCTGAGATCGTAAGGTTGTTTTTTTCAATTCGACCGTATCGATAAAACCGTGATCCAAGAGTGGACCGTCAAAGATTTCGTCGGTGCGATACTCTTTGTCTAACATTTCCTTGAGTGAGTAGAAATGTACCGACGGAGCAAAGTAGCGTTGAATTTCAAAGTAAATTTTGGCTTGAACCACATCTTCATCTATGTCTCGATCCAACTCAATATTGGCGCAAATCTGAATCGGTTTTGCCCCAACAGCGGAAATATCAATCAGGTCTTCGCACAGATTGCGATTGGCATGGTACTTTTTACGAATTTCGGCTTCCACCGATTTTTTAAAGTCGGCTACCTTCTTGTTGTAATTTTTAGCGGTTTTGTCGAACGTAGTAGGGATATCAAAATCCACTAATAAATCATACAACCCATTGTAATCAAACTGCTTTAAAAACCGATCGGGTACATTTTCAAAATCGCTCGAATTGTAGGATAAAACATCGTCTTTACAGTTTACGTAAACGGTTTTTTTGTGCTTGCTCAACCAGCAATTGCGTACACCGTCAATATCAATAAACAATTTGCGATAATCCATAGGCGTCAATGCCCGGTTTGGCAGAATTTCACTAGCTGTAAAAAACTGATTTCCAAAACCGCTACCATCTTCTTTTGCCAATAAATTCTCAATCGGCAATTCGATTCTGTTACCTAAATCGGTGATGGTATAGCACAGCATTTCCAGAATAGTCACTCCCGGATCATGCTCGTTATAGTCAGTCCACAATTTGCCACCTAACGATTCAATGTATTCGATTCCTAACTTTTTCAGGAATTGAAAATCCAAATCATCTTGCGATGAAACAATTTTGGGAATAGTGGTATGTGTAGTTAAAGCTGACATGTTTCTTCTGTTTCAAATGATGATTCTTGTTGACATTTGTTGGTTGCCAACTTCACGTCATGCACCTTGGCCGAAACCAAAATGGATCTTGGAGTTGACGGTAAACAGTTTCGCAACTGCAACTCTAAATCTTTTCCTTTGAAAATGCGTACATCTTCTATGTAGTCGACATAGTTGAGTTTTTCAATGTAATGGATCAGTGAGCTGCGGTAAAGTATTACTCCGAATTTAATCTCGCGTGATTCCTCAAAAGCCCATGGAGAAAGGAATCGAATTAGATCTTCATTGAGTTGTTTTTTATACGTATTATCGTCGTAGCCGGCGTAGAATTTCACGGCTAGTTCAATCTTGACTTCTTCGTAATCAGGATTAGCCACATCCAACGTAACATGCATCGAGTTTAATTCACTCAAATATTCACGGATCTTATTGAGTTTACCTTTACTTAATCGCGGTTGATAAATATCATACACCGTTTTATTAATGGTATCCGGTATCACGATCAATGTTACGCAACCCGGTGAGACATAATCTTTAACAAGCGTATGATTCAAACATTTCACCTTGTAAACTTGAGGGAATTCCTGTAACACCAAGTGTTCATAATCCCACAATGTAATCGCGCGATTCTTATGTCTCAATCGCTCGCTCACACGTCGATAATACAACGCATCACTTTCCTCCGGTTTTCCACCGAAAGTGGCATACGGTTGCTGAACCGATTTCACTTGAGAAAGTCGCTCAACCAATTTGGTAATTGTGCCAGCTGGTAATCCGTTGACTAAATGCGACGTATCATTGCCATTATTGACAAACGTTGCTTCTGCAACTTGCGCATGAATTCCGTGTACCATACAAACGGCATCGTAGCGCTTGTTCATCATTTTGGCTCTGATCCAAAACAAGCCTGATGGAAGCAAGGTATTCGAGTCAGTAGCATATTCAGGAATGGTGAATTTAATTCTTCCCGAAAGCAAGAAATTATCAATCTCGTTTAGTACCAACGCCAATGAATCCAACGATCGCCAAACGTTATTGCACAATATTTCCCATTGCACTTTTTGTCCGTCAGTAAACGATTGGGTAAGTGGATTCTCCGTTCCTTCTGCTACCTGAAACAACAGTGTCACCAATTCGGATACTTGCGCATTCTGTAACCCGATATACAATTCTCCTCCTTTACAATACGTTGGTAAAATTGCACAGTTGGGTGATTTTTCGTTGTAGATGGTTTTCAAAAAGGCATGTTCTTCACTTTGCCCGAACGGATGTTCATGAAACAATTGTATCGTTCGCTCTTCAAACGTTTCTTGTTTTATGTTATTAACTTTTACAGTATCAAAAGCCGTGTAGCTTAGTTGAAGATCTTCTGCAAAAGGTGTATACGGTTCGTTTGGAATTGGAAGTGATTTGTTTTGTGCCGATAGTGCAATCGCATACATAGACGGATACAATTCATGCATGAACGATTGATCCAAACGGATACGAACGGGCCCTGTCTCTCCGCGCTCGTAACCTTCACCCGACAATTCAAACGTTGACGTGAATGAGCTATCCGCTTCTTGTTTAAACAACGGCTTTTTGGTTCCGTTACCTACCCATTTTTCCAGATACAGTATATCCGTTTCCACTTCAAAGTAATCATTATCGGTTACAATCGGATTATAAACACTCGTATTATCTGCACTTCGAACACGATTTCTAAGTTGAATGTTTCGTACACTTTTGTCTAACCCAAAAGATTGATACAAACTGAAATATTCCTTGTCGGATGTATTCGGATCGTAATCTTCGTACATCTCTTCGTATTTCTCTTTGGTCAAACCGGCAATGAAGCTAGAATCGTAGATGGCATAGTGTAACTTAAAGTTGAGTGGTGTACTTTTCCATTTTAACTGAAGCGACATGGAGGCCCAGTTCTTTTCAGCCATTTCTTGATTGAAAACGGAAAAGACGGAACCTTTTACCGGTCGGGTAGTAAAGGGATAAAACGGTTTCTCAGGATTCAAAGTACCTGCATCGCTTTCGATGACCAAGTTTTTTGCTCCGGTTACTTCAACACCTATTTTAACTTCAAGTAGCTCACGCTTTCCTGCAAAAGTGCTGTACACCTCGTAATTTTCTTCGGTAGTTGTCTTGAATAAAAAACGAGCAACAGGATTTGTGGTATTAAATTGCTCACCGTGAACTGCTTGTACATAATCCGTGATCGCCACTTGATCCTCTTTAAGTTTTATATTGAGGTAAACATCTTTACCATCCACCCTTGAAGCTATTGGTAATCCAGTTGCAATGTCTGTATCCACAATCAGGTCAAAAGGACCAACCCACCCTTTTTCTCCGGTTAAATAGACTTGGATTGTCTGTTGCAAATCGATCGGATCAATCACGTTCTGTAGTTCGGTGGTAAACGAAAACTTGACAATTATTTCGCGTATACCTTCAGCCAAACGCATCACGGATGAAGCTACCGCAAATCCCAATTTAGCTTCAGGAAGTTCAGGCAATTCCATTAATTGTTTCGCATAGCTATCCTGGTAATAACCAAACGGGTACCAAGTTGACGATTCGGGAGTGAGTGCCCCGCCAATTCCGTCAATTGAGTTAGCAACAGGAGCAGCTTTTATACTAAAACGATCCTCAGTGCCAGATCCGTTTTCGTCATTTACAGCTTGATCGTTGTATACATTTTTGATTTGAGCAACCACTGTTTTGGTTACAGGTAACTCCTCCGTCAACGCATACAATCGTTTTTTACCAGACGCATCTTTGCCACTATCCAAAGTAGATTCAGATTTAACCAAGTGATCGTTCAATCCTTTTGCTAATTCAAAGATCATGTATGCCTTATCTTCCAAAGCCGGCAAGGCATCAATTTGCAATACATTTTTGTAATAGAAATCGAGGTGACGCTTTGTAATTAGGTTCATTCGTTTGGTTGAAAGCTCCATGAGCTTTAGGAAACAAACGAAAAGAGTTAAATGCGGTGTCAGTTTTCCTTCCGGAACAGGATTTTCCACTTGTTCCAAAATTGCTTTCAGATCATCACCTGTGGCGAAAAAGGCTTCCCAATTATCGGTAGGATTTTGATCATCGGCAGTTGAAAAATAGTTGACCTTGCCTGCAAAATTGTAGGCAAACTGCATCCATTCCTCCAATCCAAAACCTTGTAGTTGAACTGAATCCGGTTGTAAAGCGCCTTGGTTACGATCCAATTGATCTGTACCATTTCGCTTTAAAACACTGACTATTTTATTTTCGTTACTTGCCATAACAGGAATAGTATGCTGGTTAAATATCCGTTCCCTCTTCTTTGTAGAATGGGAACACTAAGTTTCTTCGTGAGTTGGTTGACCGAACCCGATATTCAATGATGATTAACAATTCACCTTCCAATTCATTTCCTTGCGAAATATCAATTTTGTCAACATCAATTCGAGGTTCATGATAAAGAATAGCCTTATTAATCTGTTCACTTACAACGTTTTTCAGAGTTAATGTCAATGAGCTGAATAACAAATCCTGCAAATCACATCCGTAATCCGGCACCATTATTCGTTCCCCCAAACGAGTGGAGAGTAAAATTTTAAGACTTTCATCTATGTCCTGTTCATTGGAGCTTGTCAACATTGATTTAGTTGATAAATCAAAGTTTGGGGGAAAACTCCATCCTGTTCCCAAAAATGAGGTGAATTCTTCCATGTTTTTATCCAATTAATACGGTTGGTAATCCTGCTACTATTGTTCCTCCATGTGCTGTGGTATCTCCCATACGTGCAGCCGGTTTGCCTCCAATGAGTACGGTTGTTGACCCCATTACAATTGAATCGGGTGGGCCGGTACAGACACACATATCGCCTACCAAAGCTGCCGGCATTCCTCCAATCAGCACTGTTGGAGCCCCGGGTGGTAAGATTGGTCCACCAACATGAGGAACTGTCCCGGTAACCATCGGACATACATGCATATCATTTATTCGTGCGGCAGGATTTCCCATTTTCGTTAGTTTATTTGTACCAATGATCCTTTTAAAACAGCAGTGGCTCCTGTAGAAACCTCTGCTCCTGCAGAACCTTCGGCCTTGAATTGAGCATTGGCTTTAATGCTGACATTCATTCCTTCCAATTTCAAGTCTTTCGACGCTTTTATTCCGATTTCTCCGGCACTTTCCATTGTAATTCCCTTATCATCCATGGTGATGATGTTTTTATGCTCATCTTCAAGCGTAATCACTCCCTTATCTTCATCCATAGTGAATTTTTTACCTGCAGGAGTTTCAATCGTCACCGATTTTTTATCATCGTTAAACATGAATTTCATTTCACTTCTGGTAACAAAACCTTTCTCGTGGTTATCATCACTAGCTGTGATTGGGGCCGGTTTGGCGCTACTATTCATCATCCCAAGTACGATTCCCTGATTCGGATCTTCGTTGATGAACCCAACGATTACCTCATCTTCAATTTCGGGACGAAAAAAAGAGCCTCGTTTATCACCGGCATCTAATGTGCTCACACGACACCAAACACCTTGTTCTTCATTATTAATGATTGGAATCTTGACCAGGATGCGATCTTCACCATCCGGATCCGATTCCAATTGAGTGACAACTCCCACATGCAATCCTTTGATTGCTGGTAGCAATCCTGATGCGGCTGGCGGGTGAATTTCATAGGTCTCCGAGAACCATTCGGGATTTAATCCGAACTGAACATCAACTGTCCAATTACCTTTTGCGATGGTATGAAAAACACCAGTAACATATACTTTTCCGTTAAATCGATTTCCAACCCCTTCCAGTTTAATAATGGTATTTGGCAAAACAGCAGGAATTCCTTGAAACTTGACTCTTCCACGCACTTTCGACAACTGTTGAAAAAGCAGTGTGGCATCTGCCCAACCTTGCATCAACGCATCATTGACTCTACCACCGTGTCGCAATTCCAAATTTTCCAGACCTACAACATCTGCCAAATCGGAAGAGGAAAGGTTTCCATTGAGTGAAACACCTGGATCTGCTCCTTCTGTCTCCACTAATTCCTGATCAGCAGGATTCCATGTAAAAGAAGTAGCTTTTTTAAGCTGATTCCGAGCATCAATTTCAGCATCAAAATCTAACATTGAGGAACCATAAACAACAGTTTCCAATTCTTTCTGACCGATGTCTGGTTTTTTAATCGTTACTTTTCCATCGTTCACAAAACACAACTTCCCGTTCGCCTGCGCTCGCGAAACAATAAAATCCCAATCGGAAGCATTGTATTGAATCAACTCTTTATGTGAATAACCAGTTGCTTCAACTTCATTTTCAAGAGAATACGATCCTATTAGTTCTTCAAAAACATCGCTGTCTTTGCTATCATAGAAGTACTTGCTCTTACGACCGATTGTCATTTTTACCGTTTCATCTTTGCATTCTATGATCAAATTAGAAGACCCTGATCTTACTTTGATAGAATGTTTGATTATGATGCCTTTGAAAATTGTTTCTTCATCGGAATGATAACCTGCCGTTATTTCAATTTTTTTACCCGGGATCAATAAATCTTCATTGCTTAACAAGAAATCACTTTTCGCTGCATCACCATCAACCAAGACAATTTGCGCCATTGGAATACGGTTAACTTCTTTTGACACCACAATACTCAAAACCCCATAAATAGAAGACAATTGTTCGTTTTCTACTATGATTTTGTAAGTGATTAAATCAGCACTTTTACTTGTTTGTATGACTCCCGAATTGTTTCCCATTGAGTTATTGTCTTTTTTCTAGTGGCGGAAACCAAATTTGTTGGCCCGGTGTTAATTTTCTGAAATTTGCCAGACCATTTACTTTGGCTACTTGCAAATAATACTTTGAATCTCCGTAAATACGATAAGTCATTAACGGTAATGTATCACCTTCATTCACGATTCTTTTATGAGTCAAATCGGGTGAACTCTTTTTGCTCATTGCAGCAATTTGTGCTGCTGTAAAAAACTCTATGAATTTAACCTTAGCGACTGCCCTAACAGCCAAGCCATTAGATCTAAATAATTTATATTCTACATTGAGTTCGGATAGCATTCCTTTAAACACCAGCGAGCCCCATGAAATTTCTAAGTAATACGGCTTATGGATTTCTCCTTCGTAGGTAAATACGACATCTTTAAAAGCCTTAATATCCGGATCCACACCTGTTTCCGTAAATGGGTAATCTTCCAAAACGCCGGTACGATCAAACAAAATCTCCAGATCTAATTGTCTTGGCGTGATTTTATCCAGTTTATTATCATTTCCGTTGTTGCCAGTAGGTTGATCTTTATTCATCTCAATCCGTGTACTCAAAGAGTACTTTTCAGGAGTGATGGATGTTTGGAAAACATCAACAGCTTTCGATTCGCTATTAAAATCAGCATCTTTAAAAGCTTTGATATTCAGTTTTGCCTTTTCTATAGAGATCCCCATATTATCGTTCTTTTTGTTGTTTCAATACTTCCAAAACTTGATCTACACTTTCTTGAACAATCTGTGTTTTATCAGGAGATGGAGCTGCATTCACCTGAGAATTGTCTTCATTGACGTTGATTCGAATGAGTAACTCCTTAATTTCAATTGGCATAATCTAGAGTGATTTCAGTTTATCAACTACGGAAAGAGTTGTGAAGTAATGGTAGGATAACTCTATAGTTTCGGCAATCAGCTTACTTTCCATCGAGTTAAACTCTTCTATTTCCCATCTGATGGGATATGCGTGTACCACATTCCATGTCATCAAGGGAACATGTTGTTCACTCAACAAAGTAATTGTCAAGTCCAACGGTTTGAACTCAAAATTCTCAATGGCATTGGTACACCATTCAATTAATTTCGATTCCAGCAACATTCCCCTTTTGAGGACCAAATTGGCATATTTGGTCCTCACGGGAAGTACATGTTTAAAACGATTCTCTCCACCAAAGGCAACTTCTTCTGTTTCAATGCTAGCAGAAAGCCCAGAAACAGTTTGAAACATAGTATCTAACTGTGCTCCGTCAAGTCCATTGAACCTGACAATAAAATGAAAACCTACCGGTGGATTGTATCCTAACATAATTAGTCGTTTTGGATTGTTAAACCTTCATGTGCGATTTCAACAGACTCGATTGCAACTTCGTTTCCATCAGCCTTTAAATCGGTTGATTGAACTTTGGTTGGCCAAGCGTTTTTCACTTTCCATGTCACAACAGGATCGTGGTTTTCATCCAACAATTTGATGGTGATATCACGACGTTCGATCGTGTTTAACTTCACGGAGTTCCACCAGTTGAAATATTCATTATCACTTTTAAACGTACCACGTTTCATGGTGATGTTTGAAAACTTCTGCATTCCCGGCATTTTAGTTTTGCTATATTCCGGGCTTGCACCATGACGGTATTCAATTACTTCCGTTTCAACATCCAATCCTGAAACTTCCGTAAATCCAATCTTGGTCCCTCCCCATTCAACTTGAAAATGGAACTTCGGTAGTGGGTAATTGCTCATATTTTTTTAGCTTTTAAATGAATTAAAATCAACTTGTTAATTATGCTTCCTGCATTTTGTGTGAGAACTTCAACACGATAAATTCAGCTGGTCTGACAACTGCCATTCCTATTTCAATATTCATGTATCCGTTCAAAATATCATCTGCAGTCATCGTTTGACCTAAACCAATACGAACATAAAATGCTTGCTCAGGTTTAGCACCCGTCAAAGCTCCTGCTCTCCACTGAAGTGTCAGGAAGTTTTCGATCATTGCACGCAGACGTACCCATGTATTGGCATCATTCCCTTCAAACACAAACTGGTCGGTTGCTTTTTTCACCGATTCTTCCACCATGTTGAAGAAACGACGTACAGAAATATAACGCCATTCGTTATCATTCCCTGCCAATGTTCTGGCACCCCAAACAAGCGTCCCTTTTCCTGTAAATGAACGAATTGCATTCACCGATTTACCCGTAGTGGTAACGTTCATATCAGCCTGTTCATCGTGTGTTACAACTACAGAAGGTGAGGTAACATAGGTAACTCCAACATTTGCAGGAGCTTTCCAAACACCCTTTAAACTGTCAATACGGGCATAAATACCAGCCATCGCAGAACTTGGAGGCAACTTTACCGGAACAAGAGAAATCTCCGCTTTAATTTTGTTATACAACAGATTGTCTGATATCGCGATTGCAGCAAGATTAGTAATCGATGATCCACCTGGTGTTAAATCCAACAATGCCTGAACCAACACTTTGATTGTACCACTTGCAGCAACAGCTGTATTGATATCAACCAAAATCGTTGCGGTAGGAATGCTCAAAGGATCCAAACCATAGGCCGAATAAAGCGAATCTGTTACATCATTAACCAACTCTGTAAGTGCGGTTCTATTTGCTCCGGAATTGACATTCGTAATTGCATTCAAAACATCTAATCGAGCAGCCAATAGCACCAGAGTTTGCTCGATCTTGTTTGTAATCCATGTGTCCAAATTATTGGCCGGAGTATCAATTGAAGGATCAGTTTCAGCTCTCGCAAGAGTCAAAATACTGTCGGTCGTTGATTTCAAGTTAGTTAAATACTGAACCGCACTTTGAATGTTTGCACGAATCGAAACCTTGGAATTGGCAACAGTTTCGGTTGCAATATCGGTGAAGATATCGTCTACCAAAGTTGTTAGCAAGGTCTGAAGTGAGGCAGATGAAATTGTATTCATCAAAGCTTCAGCCTCTTCTCCAACAGTAACTCCGGAAGCCCCCGTTACCTCGACATCAATATCTTTGTACTGAAAATCAAGAATTGTATTCAAATATGGAAAATAAGCCGCTCCATATTTTAAGTAATCATTTTGTAGGTTAATTCCGGTTCTAAGTTCCGTAATTGATGATAAATCACTCAAATCAGTAAAAGTGTCAATGATTGTAAATCGATCTTGCAAGTCTGCACATTGCATCAATGCATCATTATAAAGACTGTAGAAATCAGAAGCGGACAAAAGAGATGTTGCATCAGGGAACAATAACAATGTCGGTTCGTCATACTTACGAACCTCATCCAAACCGCCTGTTAAATCTCCGAATACAACCCCTGCCGGTGAATAACCGCCAACAGAAACGATGTAACAAGGGCCTCCACCGTTTGCAAAATACAATTGCATTGAATAATACATCAGGTATTTTGAACGAGTCGCTTGGGTTACTCCAAGTACATCCTGACCTGATACCGTTACTGAAATTCCTTCTTCAGGTTCCGCGCTACCAAAATACGTTTGGTACTCTAACATAGAAGTAATCCGTGTCGGTACATTTGTTAAATCTCCCGCGATTTTCTTTTTTGCTACTTCCGTGTATCCGATAAACGCCGGAATAGCTGTTTCAACTTGCGCAACGGACGGAGGAAACTTCGTGATCTCCTCAATGTATACGCCTGGTGTCTTGTAAGATGCCATAAACTATAGTTGTTAGATAAAAATTACTGAATAAGTCTTCGTTGGTGTTATCTCGATGGTCCCCAACGAAGGGTTTGGGTATTGATACGCCTGCTCTGTAGGTGTTGGCGTGATCGTAAAAGCATTTGCCGGGTCAATATTGATAAACCCGTTCTTTGTAAGCGGCAATGCCACTTTCGTTTCTGCTACGAAGGAGACCGACTCCTTTTTATACTTCCAAAACGTTTTCTTCGCATCAAAGTGAATTTTAAATTGCGGCGCTATAGCTTTTACAGCTCCGGCGGTTAGTAAATCATGTGTTGCTTCTACTCCCTTCGTTTTAAGACAGACAATCCCTGTAAGACCGCCACGTTCAGCTTTAGGAACATATAGATCTAATACTTTTGCACTATCAGAAGCATTTAATAAAAATGAATCATCGGCATGCTTAGAATCGGCAGCTAATGGAATGGGAGTTAATACCGTGGCTATTTCACTTGGTTGAAAGTTTGAAAAGAATAAAATTCTTGAACGATCTTCGCTTAATTCGGTTGAATAAGTGAATTCGGCGGAGCTTTTTGCTTTCAGTAAGAAGACAAAAATCTCGCTATCAGCTAATCTTGTCAATGGAATGGAATCTGTTTTTTTGGTGGTGATCAACAGATGCAAGCCATCGTTGGAAACCCGGGGTAATATCCGGTGATTTCTCAATTGTTTGGTTGTAGCAACCGTCGGAACGACATCAAAAATATCTAACGCATTATAACGGTTCATTGCTTTGACTTTCTCGGTTGCAGTCATTGCGTCATAGGCGGTCAATCCATTGTCTAAATGATAACCATGCAATATGGTTACTTCACACAAACTTCTATGTAGGTCGGTTTGAAACATCGTTTATTCAACTGTATTGGTTCCTAATCCTATTCCTCCGATTCTCGAAGAAGCACTAATATTTACATCACGCACAATTTCAATCATACTCAACTTATAAAGTGCGCTCGGATATTGTTTTCCACCTAACGCTCCCCAGATAAAGTTGAGTTCTTCGAAAGAAGGTGTATATAATTCTATTGTAAAACGAAAATCCTGCACTCCGCTCATCGCCACATTGCTTCTATTGTAATCACTATTTGCTTGTGTAAACAACCGTTTTCCTTGAAAAAACTCTACTATTTTCGAAATGTCTTTGAGTGAACGTGCATAGGTGTTTCTGTTGGCACTAAATAGGATGAAAAGATTCAGATTGATCTTATTATTTTGATAGATAACCTGATTGGCTTCTTGCTTGATGTTGGGAAAATTCTTGAGCGTTTTCTCTTCATTCATATTCAGCAAGGTCATCAATACCGAATCTCGAAAATCAATATTAGGGTCTGTTTGGTCTTGCTCTATCATGGCGATATTATCCATGTGAACAGGCGAGCCCATCGATTGACTAGTGAAGTAGTTATTGACTTCATCGGATAGTATCTGCAAGACCTCGTATATCATAACGTGTTCAAATTCAGTGTTTAAGTATCAATAATCGCTAAAAACAATGGCTCCCGACAAAACATACCTATCCACCTCGATCAAAGACCAGTTTTTTTTGCTCGTAAGGAAACTTCATGACAACAGGTGAATAGTTAGGGCTTTCGTTTTTTGGGACAAAAGCGACGATAATGTAACTAGTCGTAAAGACCACAAACATTGTTCGTTCTAACAGTTCTAATAAAAAGCTCGAATGTATTCGGAGGTCTTGTTATCAGTGAATAGTGTCAAAATGTTTCTCGTTTTCAGTGGTACTAAAATAAAGATAAATTTTACTTGTGCAACATTTGAGAGGTATTTTTTTAAAAAAAATTGAATTTAGACGTTAAAATAACCTCATTCATACTATTTTTTAAGTTATTGGTAATGTTTTGGTCATTTAGACGGCAAATTATTCCGTAATTCATACTGAAACCGAATCGCCACTTTCCTTTTTTGATTTACTTTGCGTAAAGTACAATTCATGACGGATGTTATTGCTTTTCTGGACCAATTCAAAAGAGAACGCAACTTTACTTCGGTTTTACCTCAAATGAATGAATTCCCTGAATTCAGATCAGCACTATTGCATCAAATTGAACGTAATGTTTACCCCTATTCGGATTATGCTTCCTGGATTGCTCAGCATTTTTTTAAAACCTATCCGCACTATTTTGAAGAATGGGTACCTTTTTTCAAATCAATCATTCTTCAAACCCCAAACCATAGAATACAACGCAACGTGACGCACTTGTTTATGGATAAAAAAGTGAACATCGAAGAAGATGGTGAATTGTTGGATCATTTTTTAAAAGCGTTTGCTTCTTCCGATTCTTTACCTGCTCTCAAATTGACCTCATTTAAAGCCATCGAACGACAATATTTTAAAGCTTATCCGGAATTGATTCATGAGGTTGCACTCATGATGGAATTGCACAAAGAAGACAAACGTCCTTCGGTTAAAAGTATCAGAAGGTACTTTTATAAAAAATATACAACTCATTTAACTAAATAGCACATGCGTGTTCTAACAGCCTTGTTTTTAGGAATTACCTTAGCGGGTAACAGTCAAACTTCTTCGACCTTTCAATTGGAAGAAATCATGAAAGGCGACGACTTTATCGGTCATTCACCTGAAAATATCCGATGGTCGTTTGATGGACAGTCCGTTTTCTTCGATTGGAATCCGACGAACACATTCGGAAATGCTCCTTATGTTTATCGCTTATCTGATACAGAGCCAAAAACACTTCCACTTCAAACCATTTCAGTTGCTGCAGCGCCAATCGGACAGCAGATTGCAGGACAGTATTACTTTCAACACATGGGAAATCTCATGCGTTACAATCTCGGCAGCAAACAGACCGAATCGATCCTTTCACTGAAAGATGGTGTGAATTTAGTAGAGACTGTAGCCAACTTGCGCCATGTTTATTTTGAGCAAGGGAATAACCTTTTTTTCTTTAATGAAACGGTTGGTGGTATTACACAAGTAACTGATTTTGTGCAGGCGAAAGCTCCAACCGAAGCTGATTCTACGTCCTTGATTCAACAACAAACTGAACTGTTCAGTTACATTCGATTGGAACAACAACGAGCTGAATGGCAAAAAAAGAATCGTGAGAAGCGTTCGCTACCTTTAACCATCTATTATGAAAAAAACGAACAGTTGGAAGATCTTCGCGTTTCTCCCAATGAACGCTTTGTAACCTTCAGACTCAGTAACTACCCGAGTGATCCGGAAACACATGTAGAAGAATATATTTCGACAAGCGGCTATACGAATGAAATTCCTGCCAGAGCAAAAGTAAGTAACAATGATCCTTCGCACCGTTTAGGGATTTATGATCGTGAACACGATACGGTGTATTATGTTTCTTTTTCTTCCTTGACCGACATCCGAAAAAAACCGGCTTACCTGAGCGAATACGGCAACGCAGATCTCGCTTACGAAAAAGATAGATCCGTTATCATGCACGCTCCCATTATGCATCCGAAAGGAAATCAAGCTGTGGTAGATGTGCGTAGTCGCGATAATAAAGATCGATGGATCGTTTTGCTTGACCTAATAACCGGTACTGTACGTGAATTGGAACATCAGCATGATGAAGCTTGGATTGGAGGACCCGGCATTTCAGGATGGAATGAAGTTCAAGGTACGCTTGGTTGGCTCGATGAACAGTCGTTTTATTTTCAGTCGGAAGTTTCAGGTTACTCGCACTTGTATTCCATGAATACGGTTACCGGTGCCAAAAAGCAATGGACTTCAGGCAATTGGGAGGTACATGATGTGATCTTGAATAAAACAAAAGAAACGTTTTATATCATCGCTAATAAATTGCACCCAGGTGTACGAAACGGTTACCGAATTGCACTAAAAACCGGCGAAATCACTCCTTTATTTGAAGGATATTTCGGAATCGAATGGGCGCTTTCACCCGACGAAAAGAAATGGGCACTTCGCTACTCTACTTCTACTCAACCTTGGGAATTGTATGTAGCCGACAACAAACCCAATGCAGCAATGCGCAGGATTACGACTTCCACTTACAGCGCATTCAACCAATTAAAATTACAAACTCCGGAAGTGGTTCAAGTACCTACTATTGATAATCAATCTGTTAGTGCACGTTTGTATAAACCCGCTCAATCTAATGGTGCTGCAGTACTTTTCGTTCATGGCGCCGGTTACTTGCAAAACGCCCATCATTATTGGAGTTATTACGCACGTGAGTTCCTCTTTCACCAACTGTTATTGACAAAAGGATATACTGTTCTTGACATCGATTACCGCGCCAGCGAAGGGTATGGACGAGATGTAAGAACAGCCGTTTACCGACACATGGGTGAACGCGATCTGTTGGATTATGTGGACGGAAAATCATTTCTGGTAAAAAACCATGGAATTGATGCCAATCGTGTGGGAATTTATGGTGGCAGTTACGGCGGTTTTATTACGTTGATGGGAATGCTGAAAACTCCGGGAACATTTGCTTGCGGAGCTGCATTGCGTTCCGTTACCGATTGGGAACATTACAACCACGAGTATACCAGCAACATTTTGAATTATCCGGGAACCGACCCGAAAGCGTATCGTCAAAGCAGTCCGATTTATTATGCGAACGGATTAAATGGTCCTCTACTCCTATTACACGGTATTGAAGATGACAATGTGCAGTTTCAAGATGTTGTTCGGTTGAATCAACGTTTCATCGAATTGGGGAAAAAGAATTACCAACTGGCGGTTTTCCCTACAGAGGCACATAGTTTTAAATCGGCTGTCGCGTGGACGGACGAATACCGCAGAATTTTAGAATTATTTGAACTTCATTTGAAAAAGTGATGATGTACATCAAAGAATTGACTTCCAAAGAACAGATGTTGGAATATCTATCTGTCATGCAGGAATTATACCCTGAGTTATCGGCCGATTATTATGATGAAATGCTTGATAAAATGTTGCCGCACAATTACGGTCAAATAGCAGTATTTGAAGGTGATCAATGCCTTGGTATCAGTGGATATTGGTTGGGCACAAAACTATGGTGCGGTTCGTATTTGGAATTGGATAACGTGGTGGTTATTGAAGCAGCGCGTGGAACCGGAGCTGGGAAATTGCTTTCGACTTACCTCGATCAAAAGGCGAAAAATTTAGGGTGTCACATTATGACACTCGATGCTTATTCCAATAACTTCAAAGCGCATCGTTTTTATTACAATCAAGGATATGCACCAAGGGGATTTCATTTTATTAAGCTTTTGGAGGCGGATAAATTGACCTGATTTTCAACTCTGAAAACCGTTCGTAATATTGCGAAATGGCATATCAAATAAACACCTCTAATTTTGCAATATTACGAACGATAATTCCAAGTAAACACGGAGCTTTCAGCCCATTTTCACTCATTCCGATTTCAACTGCACTTTATTATAGCGCTTCGCATGCACCATTCCTACAACAATGGGCCCAACCGGTGGAATAATCCAACTGGCATAATCGATAAATGTCGGTTTTACGCGAAGTTGTTCTAAGCGCCTTACCTGCAATGAATCACTGTAATTTACATAACACAATCCTTGTGGTTTAACACCAACATTCAGCGAATCCGGAAAAGGATTGAAGCGAAAATTCCACCCTTTTGAATCGGCCAACAACGAATCATGCTGGAATTGCGGAAACGTGGTATTGAAAAACAAAAATGCGTTGCGGTTACAATCTACTTCAACCGGATGCGCATCATGATCGCCTTTACTCATGATTGCCGGAAAACCAACCCTTACGAAATAAGCCAAGCCCATACGTTTACTTTGCAAATAATGACCGTATTCGTGCTGAAACATTCGATTATTTGGTTGTGCATGGATAGAAGTATCGGCTAAAATGTAATTACCCAGTGTCACTCCCAACCAATCAACCCGCATATTGAGTGATGTTGCACCGAAGGCATATTCTACCTTATTGACTTTCCCCAACACCGTATTGTACCATTGAGCCGTTAGAAAGCCAGCAACTGTTTGGGGAGCTTGGTAGGTAAATCGAGAGATTACTTCTCCAAACCGATATCCACCCGAGCGCGTTGAATCTGAAACAAACAAACCGCCCCAAATACGTGCATCCGATTTTGCTCGATGATTGGCCGTTTTCCATGCGTGTTTAAATCGTTTTTTTTTTGCTCTGAAAAAACCGCCGACATAACCCGTAAGCCATGAATCAATGATGATTAATGTAGGTTCACTGGAAGTTTGGAC
>Ga0302296_1000685_pt1 | contig 26927 bp, 19 predicted proteins | sample III_Fen_N3_1_FD_194546 | JGI IMG/M metagenome (GOLD analysis project Ga0302296, IMG submission 194546) | Peat permafrost microbial communities from Stordalen Mire near Abisko, Sweden - III_Fen_N3_1 | ecosystem: Environmental > Terrestrial > Soil > Wetlands > Permafrost | place: Sweden: Abisko...
CCCCTTTTTTGTTTGCCAATTCTAAAATCGATTCGTAATGTGTTACGCAAGAGGGAAAACTACCTTCTGCTTTTTTTGTGAAAAGGTACTCATTCGTATACTTCGCTACCTGAGTTTTGAATACATTTGCAACACAAATGAAAAAGTTCAAAAAACTAAATGTCACTTCAAAAAATGTTTGATGTAGTTAAATTACCTACCCAGACAGATTTGTTAAACGTAATTGGTTGATTATTTGAATAGCGTATTTTTTTTATATTAATTTTATGAAAACTTTCAGACGCTGTTAAGTTTATTGATAAGAATTAACAATCAGATGAGACTTAATGTGAAAAAATTAAAAACTCTGAAATATTCGTTTGCATTGATTCTTTTTTTCAGTCTTGCAATTTCGTCGAAGATTTTGGCGGTAAAATTCTACAGCGTCAATTCTTTATTCGGAATCTCAATGCGGGAAGTCAATTCTGTTTGTGAAGATGATAACGGTTTTGTATGGGCTTCTTCCAAAACAGGTATTTTGAGACTTACTAAATACAATTACCGTACTTATCAGCTTCCGTATGAAATTCCAAATGTTTTTAAAGTAAAACTAGTCTATAAAAATTCAAAGCTTTTTGTTTACACTAATAATGGCCAATTTTTTTCTTATAACTCTATTTTTGACCGGTTTGAATTATTAACGGATGTTAGTAGATTTTTTGAAAAAAATGGGCTGCTTGTATTTGAAATTTTAATTGATGATTCCGGAACCTGGTGGATTTCTTCTTCCGGCGGAATTTATAAGTATCAAACAGAGAAATTATCGTTGGTATTTCAATTTTCATCGATCCGGTATGCAACTGGTTGGATTGATAATCAGCAAATTGTGATTGCAAAACAAGATGGAATCTGGCTTTTTGATCTCAAAAACACTAAAGCAAAACTCATTTTCAAGAATTCACCGTCGATTGCATTTGATTTTTATTCAATATATCTGGATAAAAGACAGAAACAGATTTGGTTAACGACCCGCACACTGGGATTATTTATATATGATTTTGCATCAGGAACTTGTTCCCCTTTGCTTGAATCAGTTTTGCCAAAACAACCGATACTCGCTATTGCTGAAAATAGTGATTCAACGTGTTTAATAGGCTATGATGGTCAAGGTATTTGGGAATTAAACCGGAGAAATAAAAAAGTCATTAATGTATATAAGGAAAATTTGGATGACTCCTATTCATTAAGAGGAAATGGAGTTTACGACCTGTTTTGTGACAAAAACAAACGAATCTGGGTCTGTACTTATAGTGGAGGATTATCGTTTTTCGATCAGGCATCTACTCAAGTCAATCAAATTGTTCATCTTGTAAATAATTCTAATTCGTTGATAAATAATGATATAAATGGTGTCATCGAAGATAAATGGGGGAAACTTTGGTTTGCAACAAACAATGGAATCAGTTGGTGGGATCCTGTTTCGAAAAAATGGAATGCTTTTTATAATGATGAAAGAACTAAGGCACAAGTATTTATGACGTTATGTGAAGATAATAATGGACAAATTTGGGCCAGTACTTATTCTTCAGGTGTTTATGTTTTGGATGGAAAAACAGGGCGTGAGTTGAAACATTATTCAAAAAATGATATAGGTTCACCCTTGGAATCTGATTTTGTAATAAGTATTTTCAAAGATCGTGATGGGGATATTTGGATGGGTGGACTAGAGGCTCCTGTTATTTGTTATCGGGTAAAAGAGAATAAATTCAGAACCTATTCGCGTGAGTATATTGGATGTATTACTGAGTTATCTGAAAATCTGATACTTTTAGGATGTAGTAATGGATTATCTTTACTAAACAAGCAAACAGGAAGTTCCAAACGTTTATTAACTGATTTAATGATCCGTGACCTTCAGGTGATCAATGAAAATATCTGGATTTGTACGGGAGGAGGAGGGTTGCTGAGGTATAATTTAAAGACTGGATTAACCGAAAAGTTTACAACACAACAAGGATTACCATCAAATTTTGTCAATAGTATTATATATTCGGACAACTATTTGTGGTTAGGCACTGAAGGTGGTTTATGCAGGTTCAGTCTGAAGGATAAAAATGTATTTACTTATTCATCAATATATTCTCTTTCTCATACTTCCTTTAACAGCGCTTCGCGTTTTAAACTGAAGAATGGACAGCTAGCCTATGGGACAAATAATGGCGCAATAATTTTTTCTTCAGATTTAACCAATGAAACCCACACAAAAGGTAAAATTTTTCTTCAGGATTTGATTATCTCCGGGCGTTCCATCAGAAATATTCCGTCATTCAAATTAAATACTCCCATAGATAGTTTAAAGGAAGTTAGCCTTAAATCTTTTCAGAACACCATAAACCTCGAATTGATTTCAATTGGTCAGTCATCAGGTTCAAAATTCTCATGGAAATTAGATGGATTCGATCAACAATGGAGTCCACCATCAGAAAATACGGTTATTACATACACCAACCTTCCAAGCGGGCACTTTACATTGAAAATAAAACTTTATGATAATTCGCTTACCAAGGTAATGGATAAGCATATTATAAAGATCAATTTGATACCACCGTTCTGGAAAACGATATGGTTCCTGATTTTACTTCTTGTTATTATCTCAGGAATTGTCATTCTATATTTCCTATATTATATAAACCGGCTAAAACAAAAACATACCGAAGAGAAAGTGCGGTTTTTCACAAATACTGCTCATGATATTCGAACATCGCTTACTCTGATAAAAGCTCCCGTTGAAGAATTGAGTCGGGAAACAAATTTATCAGAGTCGGGAAAGCAATATTTGCATTTAGCAATTGAACAGGCACGACGGCTTTCATCTGTTGTCACCCAATTGATGGATTTTCAGAAGGTTGATGTTGGGAAGGAACAACTGATGTTATCGATGAAAGATATTGTAAAGCTAGTTTCAAACCGCAAGGTTATGCTGGCTTCTTATTCGAAAAGTAAGAACATCGAACTCGTATTTGTTTCTGATCGTGATAGTTATATGACGGCCATAGATGAGGCGAAAATGGAGAAAATCATAGATAACCTGATTTCAAATGCCATTAAATATTCGCCTGATAATTGTCAAATCCAGATTGAACTCAAGTGCGAAGATAAAAGATGGGCACTTCAGGTGAAAGACAATGGGATTGGCATTACGAAGAAAGCACAGAGGCAGTTGTTTAAAGAATTTTACAGGGGAGATAATGCAATCAATTCAAATGTTGTCGGTTCAGGAATTGGGCTTTTATTGGTTAAAAATTATGTTACTATGCACGGAGGTAACATTAGTTGCAGCAGCGAGGAAAATATCGGATCAATATTTGAGGTCGTAATTCCGTATAAATCAGTTTCAATAGAGTCAGCTGCAACGAATGTGCATTCTGATTTTCCATCGGCTTCTATTCCTATTGAAGATGTTACCCGGCAAATTGAAATGGAAGCTGAAATTCAAACTTCAAAAGAAATGAAAGTGTTGATTGTCGAAGATAATGACGATCTTTTGAGTTTTATGAAGAGTACACTCAGTCATGATTTTAAGGTATTTACAGCCGTAGATGGAGAAAAAGCATGGGAGTTTATTTCGAAACAAATCCCTGATTTAGTTGTCTCAGACATTATGATGCCTAATATGGATGGCTTCGAATTATGTAGATTAATGAAATCGACCTACGAAACCTCACATATCCCCATTGTTCTGCTCACAGCTCTGTCAGAAAAAACGGATCAGTTGCATGGGTTAGGTCTTGGTGCCGATGACTATTTAACTAAACCATTCGATATGAATCTTTTAATTCACCGAATCAAGTCAATTATTCGTAATCGGGAGGTTGTCAGAGAAAAAGCGCTAAAGCTTATAAATGGTGACAGAACAGAAAACATACTGACTAATGAACTCAACGACAAATTTATAAAGAAAATGTTGGTGGTGGCCAGGGCCAATATTTCGAATTCACAATTCGACAAGGACCAATTTGCTTCAAAAATGAATGTTAGCTCTTCGCTTCTTTACAAGAAGGTAAAGTCGCTTACCGATCAATCTCCAACTGATTTTATCAAAACGATCAGGCTGAATCATTCGGTTGAATTGCTTCAGACACGAAAATATACTGTTACCGAAGTAAGCGAACTTTGCGGTTTTACCGGTGCAGGATATTTTAGCACCGTTTTCAGGAAACACTTTGGAAAATCACCATCGGAAATATTGGAGTGAATGAATTCTTCACCGGTTTATTTTATTCTACCTGAAACCCTGCATGAGCATTTTCTTCGCTACAAATAGCAAGGAAGTTAACCATCAACAGAAGCCATTCATCGGATTTTTATATTCTGTTGCAACTTTATTCCTTCTGAAATTTTTCTGTGTTATGTTGTAATTGGTTTATATATTGGTTTATATTGGTGTATGCTGACTCTTGTCAAAAGCCGTATGGCGTAATTTATCCAAAATTAAACATCGAATATCTATAATTAAAGGTTCCTGTTTAGGCCAATATCTACTTTCGGCTATTGTAATTCAATAAGCCTAAATTCATGAGAAGAAAACATTGGAGTCGCTTCCTTGTTGTCCTGCATAATTTTTTGTTTTTAGTGAGTGTTCTTACAATATTTTTTTTATGCAGTTCATATAAAGGGAGAAAAGGGAATTCGAAGCCCGTAAATGAGTCCATCGCTTGTTTTGATTATTTCTCTTATAAAGGTGAAGACGATTCCCATATTCAAAATCCATCACACGATAACGATTATATATGCAATCCAATCCTGAGTGGATTGCATTCTGATTCAAGTATATATACAAATGGCGAGGGCGATATTCCTTATCTGACTCAAGGTGAAGATTTAGTTCCGACGGTTCTGAAGCGCAATGGAACAGAGAGCCATCCAACTAAAGCATTTGGCAATTTTGAATATATTGAAAACTTTGATTCAAAAGCGCTTGGCTCTGAATGGACGACATTAAGGGCAGCGGAGAGTGAATTGTATTCATTAACAGATAAACCGGGATATCTTTCGTTGAAATGCGCCGAACCCGACGCTTCAGAAGGAAATACTCCGGCTTTTGTGTATAGGCGGATATGTTATCCTAAATTCGAATGTACAACGATGATCTATTTCACTCCGGAAGAAGAAAATGAAGCTGCTGGTATCTTGCTTTATAAGGACGAAATCCATCAGTATTTTCTCTCAGTAAGCAAATCGGCAACATGTCGGAAAATAAGCTTAAATAAAATATCACCATCAGGGAGCGAAATTATTGCGAGTCATGAAATTACAACATTTATGCCTTTGCAGTTAAAGGTTGTATCGAAAGATTCAAACTATGATTTTTGCTATGCTGTGGGTAAAAGTCAGATGAAAAAGCTGATAAAGGATGTTGACGCACAATTTTTATCATCATCAAATTCTTCGGAATTTATCGGTACAACAATAGGGTTGTATGCTACCAAAAAGTGAAACAATAGAGCTTACTCCGAAGTGATTGTTTGTGCAGTAATTATAAGTAGTTGACATTGAATTGTTAATGTAAATTTTGTGATAAATTATTAAATGGATTGCCTATGCATAGATGAAAAAATGTAATAAAACCTGACTTGTCTTGTAATGCTGTTTGTCAGTTATTTTTTGACAGCAGTTTTATGATTATTAATTGATAAATAACTTAATCTAAATTTATGATGAAAAAAAACAAACTATTTCAGTATGCAACAGTTGTGTTACCCTTGTTGTTTTTTTCGCTTTGGAGCTATGCTCAGACCTCTATGATACGGGGTACTGTTATAGATGAAAAGGGAGAGTCAATGGTTGGCGTAAATGTTGTAATCAAAGGAACAACAACCGGAACAATTACGGATGTTGACGGAAAATATCAGCTTCAGGCTGAGGCTAAATCGACTCTTGATTTCTCCTTTATTGGATACAAGAATCAAAGTGTACTTGTTGGTAATCAAAAAGTAATCAACGTCAGCCTTTTACCTACTGATGTAGCAGTGGATGAAGTTGTGGTAGTTGGTTATGGCACCCAACGTAAAGAATCTGTAACTGGATCAGTTGCCTCAATGAAAGGCGATGTGATACGCGATGTGCCAGCTACTGATATCTCGAAGGCCTTACAAGGACGTGTTTCCGGTGTGGAAATGTCTCAAACTTCATCAAAACCAGGCGCAACAATGCAAATCCGTATTCGTGGTACACGTTCGTTGAATGCAAGCAACGATCCTCTGGTGGTGCTTGATGGTATTCCTTTTGCCGGATCTATCAGTGACATCAGTACTGACGACATCAAGAGTATTGATATTCTGAAGGATGCATCGGCAACGGCCATTTATGGTTCGCGTGGTGCCAACGGTGTTTTATTGGTAACGACCAACAAAGGACAAAAAGGACAAAAAGCACATTTAACTTACAATGGGTATGAAGGAGTGAAAGCTGTTTTTGCAAAATACCCTATGATGAACGGCCCCGAGTTTGTTGCTCTTCGCGCCGCATCCAATCAGTTCAAAAACACATTGGATGAAGCAGACGATGTAAATACCGATTGGCAGGATCTGCTCTATAAAAACGGTACGGTAAGCAATCACGATTTAGGTCTTTCGGGTGGTAACGAAAAAGGTAGCTATAATTTTGGTATGGGTTATTACAAAGACCAAGCCGTTGTGCCATTACAGAACTATACTCGTTATTCTTTTCGCGCTTCAGTTGATCAGGAAATAAACGAATTTTTACATTTCGGTTTTTCCTCAAACAGCAATTATTCTGTTAACAATGGTAACAATCTTGGTGCCGTAGGCAACGCTTTGGCACGATCTCCAATTGCCAACATATATAACGCTGATGGAACATTAAAAACAAGAATACAAGAGTCGACTTCGGGTGCTCAATGGGTCTCCACGAGATCAACTATTGAAGCTTTGGGCGATCAATATATAGACCAGACCAGAGCATTTGGCTCCTACAATAGTGCATTTGGTGAAATAAAAATTCCTGGTGTAGATGGATTAAAAGCCCGCGTAAACCTTGGATTGAACTATCGTCAAAGTAATTATGGTAATTATACTGGAATTGGGGTATTCAGTGGTACGCCTACCAATCCATCGACTGCAAATATTAGTAATGAACATACTACAAACTGGGCAGTTGAAAACTTATTGACCTACGACCACACTTTTGCTGAGAAACACAAAATCAATGCGGTAGCAATGTACTCTGCCGAACAGACCACTTATTTTAAGTCTCAGGTTTCAGCAAAAAATCTTCCTGCCGATTTCTTTCAGTTCTACAATCTGGGACGAGCAGCATCAACAGATATTACGGTTGATCCGAATAATCAGCTGTATACACAAAGTGGTTTGATGTCGTATATGGGGCGTGTTATGTACTCATATAATGATCGTTATATGTTAAGTGTTACCATGCGCTCTGATGCGTCTTCAAGACTTGCTGAGGGCCATAAGTGGCACTCATATCCTGCTGTATCGGTTGGATGGAATATCAAAAAAGAATCGTTTATGCAAAATGTTGCATGGTTAGATAATTTGAAATTGCGTGTAGGATATGGACAAACTTCCAATCAAGCAGTTGATCCTTACAAGACGCTTGGACTTTTGTCGGCTAACCCATACAACTTTGGTTCTGGCACCTATTCTACCGGTTTCTCAGTAACTAATTTGCCTAATCCGAAATTGGGTTGGGAATTTTCTACTACCTATAATTATGGTTTAGACTTTACTATCCTGAAAAATCGCCTGAGCGGTACTGTTGAGTATTATACAATGAACACCAAAAATGTGCTGCTAAGTGTTGGTATGCCTTCATCGTCGGGTGTAAGCTCTTACATGGCCAATATAGGTGAAACCGGAAACAAAGGTTTCGAACTTTCGCTGAACGGAACGATATTGGACAACCTGAATGGCTGGACATGGGAAGCTGGCGTAAATGTGTATACCAACCAAAATAAACTGTTAGCTCTTGCTTCAGGAAAGACTATAGATGAAGGTAATTCATGGTTCGTGGGCCATCCAATTGATGCAATCTACGACTATAAGAAAATAGGACTTTGGCAAGCAGATGATAAGTATCAGAGTATCCTTGAACCAGGAGGAAATGTAGGTATGATTAAGGTAGAATATACCGGAACTTACAACGCTGATGGTACACCAACAAGGGCAATTGGAGCTGCTGACCGCCAAATTATGGACATTACCCCTGATTTCCAAGGAGGTTTCAATACCCGCGTGGCTTATAAAGGCTTCGACCTGAGTATTATTGGTACATTTAAGAGCGGTGGTATCGTTATGAGCACCCTTTACAGTGGCTCAAGTTACCTCAATAACCTGAATTCAAGATCGGGAAACAATGTGAAGGTGGATTACTGGACACCTACCAACACCGGTGCTAAGTATCCAAAACCTAACGGAGTTGGTGGTGACAATCCAAAATATGCCAGTACAATGGGTTATTTCGATGCATCGTACCTGAAAGTACGCACGATAACACTTGGTTATAACGTTAACCCAAAATGGCTGAAATATGCTCGTATTGAAAAACTACGAATTTACAGTACTGTGGAAAACCCATTTGTGTTTTTCTCACCCTACAAAAAAGAATCAGGCATGGATCCCGAAACCAACTCTTATGGCAACGAAAATGCTGCTGTACCATTGTCGGACAGTAAAAAACGCTTGTTGACTATAGCTGTCAACACGCCAACAACGCGTAACTACTTGGTTGGTATTAATGTAACATTCTAAAAAATATAATAATGAAACGTATACATTTAAAAACTATAGGAACAGCACTACTGGTATTGTTCCTCGCTGGATGCTCTAAGATTTTGGACGAACAGCCACGCGCTATTTACTCACCCGATTATTTCAAAACCCAGGCAGGTATTATGGGTGGAATAACCGGAATGTACCAACATTTGCGCCAATTGTATGGAAATGGTTATTACTTAAATCACTGCGAAACCGGTACAGATGAAGCTACCTGGGGAGCAAGTGGAAGTGGTAGTAATTTTCAGTATCATGATTTATCTGGCGGTGGATTGGTTACTCCTTTACAAAACGATGCAGGTGTCGTTTGGGGAGTATTTTCGAACATCAATACTGCCAGCGGCGTTATCGAAAATGCTACCGCTTTGGGAACAGTTTCAGCAGCAATAATTGCTGAAGCCAAATTCTTCCGCGCATTCGACTACTTTTTATTGGTGCAAACCTACGGTGGCGTGCCTCTTGATTTGGGTTCAGGCGAACTGAAGTTTAATACTTCAACCGTTAGGACTTCGGTTCGTAACACTGTTCCTGAAGTTTATACCAAAGGTATTTTTCCTGACTTGATTACAGCGTTAGCCGATTTGCCAGATGCCCCACGTGTAACCGGCGGTGCTACCAAAACAGCTGCACGTTTGTTTTTGGCAAAAGCTTATCTGACTTATGCATGGTGGCTTCAAAATCCAAACAACATTCCAACTTATCCGGCATGTGACCGAAAAGATCCAAACGGAAAAACTGCTGCTCAGTATTTTCAGATGGCTTATGATATGTCAACTGATGGTATTAGCGGTGCAGGAACAAATTACGTTTTGCAATCAACCTATTACGATGTTAACGTAGGTTCAAACGACTACAATAAGGAAGATATACTCTACGCCGACCACACCCAATCGAGCGAATTATACAACGGATCCAGCCTTAGTTATGAATCAGGTGGCAACGGAGCTAATTATGCAGGTTGGTTTATGACGTGGAGTTACCCAAACATGACAAGCTCTAAAACAGATTGGAGTTCGCCAAGTAAAGTTAGCTCAGTTGCACGGGTATCAGTTCAGTCATTAGGTCGGCCATGGGTACGTATGGCTCCTCCTATCGGCGTATTTACAAATACCTTCGCCGACAAAACAAATGATTCGCGTTACGATGGTACATTTACAACTGTCTATCGTGGTAATTGGAATACTAATGGCGTTACTAATACAACTTTATACAACGCAAATAATATGTTGGTTTCTATGGGCGACGCAATATTAACTTTTCTGGACAGCGAACCGGCAGGAACTATTGATTATTCCAATAAGACCTTTAATAGCAGTGTAGGTGCAGGGGTGTTGCCCAATAGAGCTGACTATGTAATATCACCCAGCGGCATCAGCAGGCTTGTATATCCAGGTCTTTGGAAGCTTGGTCCTTACCGTACCGACAATGGTGTGGGAGTAGGAAACCCTAATGCAGGAAGTACACGTCCTTATGTCATAGCTAAATTTTCTGAACTTTACTTTATCGCTGCTGAAGCTGCGGTGAAGGGTGCAACAATAAAAGCTGTAGCCGGAACCGATGGAAGTGCCTACGCATTGATTAATGTTATTCGTGCCCGTGCCGGAAAATGGCGCTGGAGCAACGGTGGAAATGTTACCAAAATACAGGATAACAGTGCTGCTATGATTGCTGCAACACCTGCAGTTATTGACGTCAACTATATTTTGGCTGAACGTTCACGCGAATATTATGGCGAAGGTTATCGCTGGTATGATTTGGTACGTACGCAAAAATGGGAAGAAATTTCAGGTACATACACAATTTGCGGTAAAAATCTTAACGACCATACGCCGGTAACGGTAACTCGGACAGATCTAATGAATGATGCTCAACATCATCTTTATTTGCGTCCTATTCCTCAAGGTCAACTTGATAATCTGGATGCAACAGCCGATGAAAAAGCTGCTTATCAAAATCCAGGATATAAATAGTCTTTTGATTTATGATTAAATAGAGATTGGTTGCTCAACTATTGGGCAACCAATTTTTTTTCTCTGTTTCGGAATAAAATGGAATTCAAGTATAAAGAATAAAAAGTTGAAGATCAACTGGTTTTATGATCGTCAAAATTGTCGTTTGCATACGTCACATCGATTCCCCTTTCCTTTTTCCTTTTTTCTGATGATTTTACACCAATTCGACTGTCACTTTCTTGAAGAACCGGGTTTCGAGCAACCTGACGATGCGCTTCACAACAAACTTACGGATTTCGAGTTCCACCGGCTGGTCAGGGTCCTGGTGTGCCCAATTGATGCGTGTTCCGACGATGATGTGGATGATGTCGTGTTCGATAAGCAATTTAACAACTTCTTCGGGCGGACTTTCCTCCAGCCGCATGTCGCTGGTGTAATTTTCAAGAATTTCTTCCACCCGGCCCAAGGTTAAAATACCTTCGGTAACCATCTCAAAGCCTTCCATTTTGGCGGCTGGCGGCAATGTTTTTTCTGCAAAATGATGCTGAATGTCGATCTCGAGATCCAATTCACGGGCGATAATTTCTGCTGTTGTACCTCCGCAAATGATTTTCTTTCCCGGAAATTCCTGTATCCTTTTCACAAAATCGGCATCTTTAATTTTGTAAAACGGAGGTCCGGTGATAAGCATAAATTCACGTGGTTTCCTGAAATAAACTACCCCGCAAGTGGCATCATCGCGAATTTTGAACGAATCGTTTATGGATGCCTGATTCAGAATCTTACGTGAAAGTTTGGTGGCTGATATTTCAAATTCGCGGGCAATCTGATTTTCGGCAAATACGGCAATGTTGTCCAGACCCCAGCCAGTTGGGTAGCGTTTACTGCCTAAACCCGACTGAGGAATGCCATCTGTCATGAAAATGATCCGGTCTTCGAGCATGGGCGAAAACTCCCTGATCCGCAATATTTTACCTGCATTTTCTTCGCCCCTGATCGGAATATAGATTTCCTTCGGGTTGAACAGTTGCCCTTTACGGAAAAGGATGGAGCGCGGATTATCGTAATTAATAATCCGAACCTGCCCGGCTTCTTCAATTTCGATGATGGTAAATGTGGCATAGCTTTCTTTTCCATCGAGGCTTTTGGGCAAAGCACGCATGAAAATGTTGGCGGCAACTTCGGGTTTGGTGTGGAAGGAAGTGTAATTAAGGGCCATGGATGCAGTTAACGTCGCCAGAACATTGGCTTTTACGCCATGCCCGATTCCATCCGAAAGTACAAGAATAGAGCGACCTTCGGCTCTTATTTGCTTTGAGTGAAAAACATCGCCGCAAACAACTTGCCCGTATCGGTTTAACTGGTGAACATCTAAGTCAATGTGATAATCGGCCATGGTAAAAAGTTAAAGCTCCATCTTAAACCTTCGCCAAAAGGGAAGGAGCAGAGCATTGTTGATAGATTTGATCTTTTATTCAATGAAAAAGAGAACTTCACCCAAATAAGTAATGAGAATGATTAAATGTCGTAGATTTTGGTTTTAAATCCTGACTCACCCCATCACACCTTCGGTGTTCTTCCCCCTCTCTTTTAAAAGAGAGGGGGAAAGACCGATTTATCGGTCTTCGGGGTGAGTAATATTTAATACGACATTATATTGTTCCTATTACTTACTTCTGAAGAATAATAATTAAAATTGGAAGAATCCTGGAACTGGTTCTCTCGCCCTTCCTTCGGAGGGGCAGGGGAGAGGCTTTCACTCATCCTCTCCATATTTGTACGATTCGATGATTGAATTGAGCATTTCTTCGGTCATTGAAGCGTTATCGCCAAGCAGGAATGCGATTTTCTGAACGGTTTCCAGATTTTGTCGGTTCACCCTTTGCGCCCGGCTGATGATTTCTTCGCGGACAAGCGATGGCGCCGACATATCGCGCACCAAAGCGCCCACCACACGGTGTTTATAGATGGTAATAACCGAAACATGTAAAAGTCTGTTCTGAATCCGTAGGTCACGTTCATTCGCATTTTCGCCTGAATTCAAGGTAGAGGTGAACATTTTGAAAATAACATCCGGAACCAGTTCTTTTAGATCAGCGCCATGCAATCCTGGAATTGTTTCGAAAAGCTCTTCAATCTCAGTTCCGCAGAATTTGGCGAATGCTTCGTTCGAATCAATTACTTTAAGTTCGCTGTCGACAATAATAATCCCAGCCCTTATTTTATGCATCATGGCTGAGGCAATGACGGCGGCTTCGCGGGCTTTTTCAAGTTTTCGCTCGGCTTTTTTTCGCTCCGTGATGTCGAAGATGGAACCAACAATTCCCATGATTTCATTTTGCTTGTTGCGAATTACCGCCTTGTTGAAAACTACATCGAATAAGTGCCCCGATGCATCGCGGAATTTGGCTTCATAATTTTGGTCGCCGGGACTATCCAGTAACTCCTGATCGCGCTGGGCGTAAATCTCAGCGATCTCAAGAGGTTGAATGTCGAAGACCGTTTTCCCAATGATTTGTGATTTGGGCAGGCCAAGTAACTTTTCCTGTGCCAGGTTACAAGCCACATAAATGCCTTTCAGATCGCGGTAAAATATGGGAATTGGCAATGCATCAATAATTTTTTGATGCAGTTCGGGATCGTCGATAAATCCCTGATCAAGTGGTTTTTCTTCGTAAATCATAGCCCTTAAATTTCGAACTTAAAGTACGAAACCATTTGATAATAATCAATTATATTTTTCAGTTTATAGATTGCAAACAAATGGGTGTTATCTTATTGCTATTTAGTTGATTAGTTTTTTAACTATAACCGATCTAAATAAGGATTAAATCCAATATTCGTTATAGGTTTCGATTATTTTTTCAGAAATTTGTCTCGAACCCCTTTAAAAATTGAAATGAAGCTTAAAGAAATCGCCTCGATTTTAAATGCAGCGGTATCGTGTGGCGCTGAAAGGCTTGACGATGAGGTGCAAATGGGTTACAGCTCCGACCTGATGAGCGATGTGTTGACGCTCGATACCGATAACCTGGTGCTAATAACAGGATTGGTTAATCTTCAGGCGATTCGAACAGCCGAAATGGCTGATATAAGGGCAATTGTTTTGGTACGCAATAAAAAGGCAAGTCAGGAAATGATTGATTTGGCACAGGAAAACGGAATGTGTATTCTCGAATCTCCTTTTTCACTGTTTAAATCAAGCGGATTGTTGTTTCAGGCAGGACTGAAGCCAATTTATTGAAGCCTCCCCTCAAAGCCTCCCCTAACCTCCCGAAAAATCGGGATAAACTCTCCAAAGGAGGGGAATATCGGAGCTGTTGAGAAACAATTGTCTTTTAATTCAAAGCAAGTTCAGGAAAAAAAATAAAAAATGGAAAACAGGATGACCTTTCGTCAACGCTTTTTTTTGCCCCCTCTTTGGGATGGGGAAGGGGGGAGGCTTTGAAACTATTTTTTCCTATACAAGGTGGCGATTTTACTCAGGCGGGCATTCCGTCGAGCGAGGTGAAGAAAGTACTGAAGCAATTGGGAATTGACGGCAAGACCATTAAAAATATTGTGATTGCCTTGTACGAAGCCGAAGTGAATGTGGTCGCTCATGCATACCGCGGTACTGTGAATGTTGAAATTGACGAACATAAAATTACCATTTTGGTTAGCGATGAAGGCCCTGGAATTGCCGACATTGAACTGGCGATGCAGCCTGGCTATTCAACAGCCAGCCGAAAAGTTCGGGAAATGGGATTTGGTGCCGGAATGGGCTTGCCAAACATCAAAAAAAATACCGACGAAATGCTGATCGAATCAGAAGTTGGAAAAGGAACTACGGTAAAAATGATTAATTATTTCGAGTGAACGAATTACCCAAATATCACGCTTTAAAAGTCGATGCGGCTAAATGCATCGGTTGCACGCATTGCATGAAAGCTTGTCCAACTGAAGCAATTCGGGTGGTAAACGGATTGGCTGTAATTGACCATGAACGTTGCGTCGATTGTGGTCAGTGTCACCGCGCTTGTCCGGCCAGGGCATTCTATGTTGAGCAGGACGATCTGGCAAAAATCCGTGGATTCAAATACCGGGTAATCCTATTTCCTTCGATCATGATTGGTCAGTTTCCTGAAAAATACAGCGAAAACCAGATCTATCAGGGATTAATGAAAGTGGGATTTACCCATATTTTTGAGGTTGAGCAGCCCATGCAGGTTTTAATTGATTCGGTCACAGAATACTTAGCAAACCCTGATGTTTCCAAGCCGGCCATTTCAACATATTGCCCTGCCATTGTGCGGCTTATTCAAAGCAGATATCCTTCGCTAACCGAAAATCTGATTCTCCGCAAAGCTCCGCACGACATGGCTGCACATTTTGCCATCGAACGGCTTTTGCTCGAAGGCGCCAGTCGGGACGAAATTGGCCTTTTTTATGCAACGCCCTGCATCGCAAAAATAGCCTCGGTTAAAAGTCCGGTTGGCGAACGCGAATCGATCGTTGATGGGGTGGTCAACATGAATCATTTGTATAACGAGGTAATGAAAGTCATTTCGGAAGATGACGAGAACGACCATTCGGTTCAGCGCGAAAACCTTTCGAAAGAAGGCATTCTTTGGAGCCTTACACGCGGTGAGTCTTGTCATTTTGGATCGAGGAGCATGGCTATCGATGGCATTCATAATGTGGTGCGGTTTCTCGAACGGGTTGAAAACGATCAGGTGAAAGGCATCGACTTTCTTGAACTTCGTGCTTGCGACCAGAGTTGTGCGGGTGGTATTTTGCTCACCGGAAACCGGTTTATGACTGTCGAAAGGCTTGAACGAAGAGCCAGACAATATAATTCTGCAAGCAAAATTTCAAGAACAACCATAAAAGTTGATATTGAAGAATTAAAACAAAAACTAGTCATCGATTTCATTCGTTCGAAGCCGCTTTTTATCTTTGGGAAAGAGCGGGTTAAAGCGATGGAAAAAATGAGCAAGGCACAGCGTATCGTGTGCTTTTTGCCGGGCATCGACTGTGGTGCCTGCGGATCGCCAAATTGCCATGCTCTGGCTGAAGATATGATTAACAACAAGGCAAAAATGTCGGATTGTGTATTCCTGCAACAAATGTGGGAAGACGAAGGTCGGATTGATGCCAGAAAAGCGTTCCTCAATGTACAGAAAAAATGGGGAACCGACCGGTTTAAAGCAGATTGTAACAAAAGAGGAGGACGTAATGAAGGTTTCTGAATTAGTTGAAAAATTGGGGTTAACCGTGTTTTCAGGCCATAAAGGGTTGGATCGCGAAATTTCGGGCGGATATGTTTCCGACTTGTTGAGTGATGTGATGGGAAACGCGCTGGAAGGTCAGGTTTGGATTACCCTTCAGGTGCACCAGAATGTATTGGCCATCGCTTCGTTGCGTGATTTGGCTGCGGTTCTTTTGGTCAATAACCTTGAACCACTGGAAAATGCGATCAAACATTCTGAAAAAGAGAATATTCCCATTTTGGGGACCAGCTTAACGACATTCGCGATTGCCGGTAAGCTTTACCAATTGCTTAACCAGTAGCCATGAAATCGTTTCGGACTGATCTTCACATTCATACGGTTTTATCTCCTTGTGGCGATCTGGAAATGAGTCCTTCAACTATTGTTTCCCTGGCTAGCAGTGGTGGACTGGATATTATTGGGATAACCGATCACAACAGCACCCAGCAATGCGAGCTGGTCTGGAAACTGGGCCGAAAACAGGGACTGGTGGTAATTCCCGGATGCGAAATAACTTCACGCGAAGAAGTTCATTGCCTGGGTTTGTTTGAAGATTTTGATGCTTTGCGGGAGTTCCAAAACTATCTTGATCAGCATCTGACGATCATTCCGAGTGACACGACCTTGTTTGGGCATCAGTTGGTAGTTGATAAAGATGAAAACATACTCGACGAAATTGACAATTATCTGGGAGCATCAATGGATGTGAGCATTGAAGAAATAGAACAGAAAGTACATGGATTGTCTGGTATTTTTATTCCGGCACATGTCGACCGGCCCCGAAACAGCCTCTTCAGTCAGTTAGGTTTTTTTCCTCCTGAATTGAGGGTTGAGGCGCTTCAAATTTCGAAAGGCGCTGATGAAAAGACTGTTCGAGAAAGATACAAGATCAGTCCGGATATCACACTGGTGAAATTTTCGGATGCACATTATCCCATTGATCTGGGAAAAACCTACACGTTCTTTGAGTTGGAAAATCCCACATTATCCGAAATTCGGAAAGCATTGCTGCGGGAAGATGGACGGAAAAGCTTCATCCCTGAAGCCTCCCCCAAACCCCCTCCGAAAGAGGGGGCTTAAAAAGCATTGAATGAGGTTATCTGAAATATAGGTAAGTGCTGAGAATAAATTATTGTCATATAATTTTGTTTTAAATCCTGACTCACCCCCATCATCCCTTCGGTGTTTTGCCTCCTTTTAAAAGATAGGGGGAAAAACCAATTTATCGGTCTTCGGGGTGAGTGAAAATAGTAAAATGATCATTGATTTCATTGTAAATGCCATTAAATTCCCCTCCTTTGGAGGGGTTAGGGGAGGCCTCTGCTTATGAAAGACCTTTCGTTACATATTCTTGATATTGTCCAGAATTCGCTTCGGGCAAAAGCAAAACTGATCGGGATTGAAATCGCCGAACGGCCTGAAGATAATCAGTTGGTTATAATCATTACCGACAATGGTACCGGCATGAATCAGGAACAGTTGGAGAATTCAATCGATCCGTTTTTTACCTCGCGTACCACCCGCAAAGTTGGATTGGGCTTGTCGCTGCTCAGGCAAAATGCTGAAATGACAGGTGGCGCCTTCCGAATTGAATCTGAGTTGGGAAAAGGTACTAAGGTAAGTGCAACGTTCGGATTGAATCATATTGACAGACCAATCATGGGCGATCTGGTTGGCACCTTGCTAATCCTGATTTGCTCGCCCGGCGAAACGGACTATACGTTTACCTATCAAACACCTTTCGGAAAATTAGAACTGGACACCAAAGAGGTTAAGCAAATGCTCGAAAGTGTACCAATTACACATCCGGATGTCAGGTCATTTTTGAAAAAAATGCTGAATGATAATTTAAAACAAATTCAAATTTGCGAATAATGATATAACTTAGCTGTTTTAAGATTTAAAGTTCTGATATTTAGCAATCAATGATTAAGTAATTCAATAAAACATGAATAAAATAAAGAACCTGGCTGACTTAAGGAAGTTACAGTCCGAAGTTCAGTCGAAAATCAAAATCAGAGAAAATGGCAATACTCCTGAAAGTTTTATTCAGATCAAAGTTGCGATGGCTACTTGCGGCATTGCTTCAGGAGCAAAAGAAACCATGATGTTTATGATTGCTGAACTCGAACATCAGGGTATTGATGCCGTTGTTACTCAAACAGGATGCATGAGCTATTGCTATGCCGAGCCAACCATCGAATTAACTATTCCGGGGCAACCGCCTGTGGTTTATGGTTTTGTAAACAAAACTAAGGCTCTGGAGATCATCGAAAAACACATCAAACTGAACGAAATGGTTGATGGAATTATTCCGGTAACCTATTCGAATATTGATAAATAAATCTACAAAACGGACAAGTATGGCCGAATATACGATGCATATCCTTGTTTGCGGCGGCACCGGATGCAAGGCTTCTCAAAGCGAACACATCAGAAAAAATTTCAAAAGCCGGCTTAATGAATATGGGTTGGCCGACGAAATTCAGGTGATTTTAACCGGATGTTTTGGCTTTTGCGAAAAAGGACCTATTGTTAAGATTTTGCCCGACAACACTTTTTATACTCAGGTTACTCCTGAAGATGTGGCAGAAATTGTTGATGAACACATCATTAAAGGTCGGAAGGTGGAACGGTTGCTCTACATCGATCCAAAAACAAATGAGTCGGTTGGTGATTCGAAAGAAGCTGATTTTTACAAGAAACAGGTTCGCATCGCGCTTCGAAACTGTGGCTTTATCGATCCTGAAAATATCGAAGAATACATTGGCCGTAATGGTTACAGCGCCTTGGGTACCTGTCTGACTGAAAAAACTCCGGATGAAGTCATCCGGATCGTAAAAGATTCCGGGCTGCGCGGTCGTGGAGGTGGTGGTTTCCCAACCGGGTTGAAATGGGAACTGACCAAAAAATCAATAAGCGATCAGAAATATGTAGTTTGTAATGCTGACGAAGGCGACCCGGGCGCGTTTATGGATCGTTCCATTCTCGAAGGCGATCCGCATTCGGTGCTCGAAGCCATGGCCATTTGCGGCTATTGCATTGGTGCCGATAAAGGTCTGGTGTACATCCGTGCCGAATATCCGCTGGCTATCGAACGACTGAAAATTGCAATCAATCAGGCACGTGAATACGGTTTACTGGGTTCGGATATTCTGGGAACCGGGTTTAATTTCGATGTTGAAATCCGATATGGAGCCGGAGCTTTTGTTTGTGGCGAAGAAACGGCGCTGATTCATTCGATGGAAGGAAAACGCGGCGAACCAACCGTAAAACCGCCATTTCCAGCCGAAAAAGGATACAACGGCAAACCTACCAACGTAAATAATGTGGAGACTTTCGCCAATATTCCGGTGATCATTAACAAAGGCGCCGAATGGTTCTCTTCCATCGGAACAGCCAATTCGAAAGGTACCAAAGTATTTGCGCTTGCCGGCAACATCAACAATGTCGGTTTAATTGAAGTTCCGTTGGGAATCACACTTCGCGAAATTATTTACGACATCGGCGGAGGTATCAAAGATGGTCGTGAGTTCAAAGCTGTTCAAACCGGAGGTCCTTCAGGTGGATGTCTTACCAAATCATTTCTGGATACTCCGATCGACTATGATAATCTGCTGGCTGCAGGCTCCATGATGGGTTCAGGAGGAATGATCGTTCTCGATGATTCGAATTGTATGGTGGCCATCGCTAAGTTCTACCTCGAATTTACGCTCGATGAATCGTGCGGAAAGTGTACACCATGCCGCATTGGCAACAAGCGATTGTACGAGATTCTCGAAAAAATAACCAAGGGCGAAGGTACTCCTGAAGATCTTGAACGACTGAGATTGTTAAGTAATGTCATTAAAGATACCTCGCTTTGCGGACTTGGACAAACCTCACCAAACCCGGTACTTTCAACACTCGACCATTTCTACGACGAATATGTTGCCCATGTCACAACAGCTATATGTCCGGCTGGTCAGTGCAAAGCGCTTGTTCATTATACCATTGATGCCGAAAAATGTACCGGTTGCACGCTTTGCTTCAGGAATTGTTCGGTAGGAGCAATTTCAGGAGAACGAAAAGAACCGCATTACATCGACCAGTCGATTTGTATCAAGTGCGGCGTGTGTTTCGAGAAATGTAAGTTTGATGCTGTATTAATCGGATAAATAGGTTCTTTTATGGAAATGATAAACCTCACAATAGATAAAAAACCGGTCGTAGTGCGCAAGGGAACTACCATCTTAAAAGCTGCTTCGAGCATTGGCATCGATATTCCGACGCTTTGTTACATGAAGCTGGACGACATGAACATCGAAAATAAACTCGGTGGTTGCCGTGTTTGTGTGGTCGAGGTGAAAGGCCGGAGAAATCTGGCGCCGGCTTGTTGCACCGAAGCAACCGAAGGAATGGAAGTGTGTACGCATACCATCCGGGCTGTAAATGCCCGCCGCACGGTTGTTGAATTAATCTTGTCAGATCATCCGGCTGATTGTTTGATTTGCGCCAAATCGGGTAACTGCGAATTGCAGAACATGGCTCAACACCTGGGTGTCCGGCAGATTCATTACCAGGGCGAAAAGTCGATGTACCGCGAAGATACTTCTCCGGCAATCATCCGCGAGATTAACAAGTGCATCATGTGCCGCCGTTGCGAAACTATGTGCAACGATGTGCAGACCGTTGGAGTTCTTTCGGCTGTCAATCGCGGATTTCAGGCTGTTGTGTCGCCCGCTTTTGAAATGAACCTCGACCATTCGGTTTGCACGTATTGCGGTCAGTGTGTAGCTGTTTGTCCCACGGGAGCGCTCACCGAAGACGACCAGACCGGAGCTGTGATCCGCGCTTTGTCCGATCCTTCCAAAACAGTTATCGTGCAAACAGCGCCTGCCGTTCGTGCCGCTTTGGGCGAAGAATTTGGACTTCCGGCCGGAACATTGGTTACCGGTAAAATGGTTGCTGCTTTGCGCCGTTTGGGTTTCGATTACGTTTTCGATACCGATTTTGCTGCCGACCTGACCATCATGGAAGAAGGGACAGAACTACTCAATCGGTTATCGGCTTTCATGGCTGGCGATCCGGATGTGAAATTACCAATCCTGACATCGTGCTGTCCGGCTTGGGTGAAGTTTTTCGAGCATCAATTTCCTGAACTGAAAGATATTCCTTCGACGGCACGATCGCCTCAGCAAATGTTTGGCTCCATTGCCAAAACTTTTTTTGCTGATAAGATAAAGGTGAAGCGCGAGAACCTGGTGGTGGTTTCGATTATGCCTTGTGTGGCCAAGAAATACGAAAGCAGTCGTCCTGAATTTTCGGTCAATGGAAATCCGGATGTCGATTTCGCCTTAACCACGCGCGAATTGGCTCGTTTGATTAATTTGGGAAATATCGATTTCAACTTGCTACCGAACGAAGAGTTTGATTCGCCACTTGGTGAGTCGACCGGTGCCGCTGTTATATTTGGAACAACCGGCGGAGTTATTGAAGCGGCAGTGCGTACAGCTTACGAAGTGTTTACCGGAAAACCATTACCAAAAGTCGATTTCGAAGAATTGCGTGGTATGGAAGGACTTCGGAAAGCAACAATCAATTTCAACGGAACTCCAATTAATATTGGCATTGCGCATGGTTTGGGGAATGCCCGCAAACTGCTCGAAGAAATTCAGGCCGGAATGAGTAAGTTTCATGCCATTGAAATTATGTCGTGTCCTGGAGGTTGTATCGGTGGGGGAGGTCAGCCGTATCATCATGGCGATGCCGAAATCCTGAAGAAACGACAACGGGCCATCTATTCCGAAGATCAGAATAAAGTCATTCGGAAATCGCACGAGAATCCGTACATCACGAAACTGTATGAAGAATTTTTGGGCGCTCCCATGAGCGAAAAAGCGCATCATTTGCTGCACACGAAGTATTTTGACAGGAGCTAGGCTGGTCACTTCGCGTCATTGGTGGTCATTAGGGAAAGGTCATTGATAGTCATTAAATGGTCATTAAACAGTCATTAAATAGTCATTAAGTGGTCATTTGTAGTCATTAAATAGTCATTAAAAAACAGTCATTAGTTGTCATTAAGTCATAATAGTCATTAAAAACAGTCATTGATAGTCTCTAGTATTGGAATAATAAAGGCTATAAACTAATAACTGGCAGTGTTTGGCGCCAGAGGTGCGAAATATTTGTAGAAAGAGATAATAAGTAATAGAAATAATTAAATGTCGTATTTTATAACTAACTCACCCCGAAGTCCGCAGGCGGCCTTCCCCCCTCTCTTCTTGAAGAGAGGGGCAAAGCATCGCAGATGCGACGGGGTGAGTCAAGATATAAGTCCAATGAAAATACGACATTATTTCATTCTTATTACTTAGAAGATGAAAATCGTCCGAACGATGAAGCTGAACAAAGCTTTGATCTCTTTTCGGACGAAATAGAATTGGTCTTCGAAAATATAAGTAATGAGAATAATTAAATGTCGTATAATTTGGTTTTAAATCCTGACTCCCCCCATCACACCTTCGGTGTTCTGGAGGTTGTCTCAAAAGTCATTGATCACGTCATCCTGAACTTGTTTCAGGATCCCAACGCACTGTATGTCAGACCCAGATCCCGGTATTCACCGGGACGGGGTGACTGGTTTATCAAGTTTCTTGACTTTTAAGACGGCCTCAAAGACCGATTTATCGGTCTTCGGGGTGAGTAATATTTAATACGACAATATATTGTTCCTATTACTTACATCAACTCAATCGGTAATTCAGGCAATACCAATGACCATCAAATGACCATCAAATGACAATTAAATGACAATTAAATGACTACAAATGACTATTTAATGACAACATTAATGACCACTTAGTGACAATTGAATGACCATCAAGTGACCACTTTTATTATAAACGAATCAACATTAAAGCAATGCCAGGAATAAAACTTTCAGAAAAGACCATTGGACAGATCAAAACGATTTGTTCGGATTTTGGGAACCAGGGAAGTGAACTCATCAATGTTTTGCATCAGGTTCAGGGTAAACTGGGTTATTTGCCTGCCGAAGTTCAGGAAGTGATTGCCAAAGAGCTGAACATTTCGGTTGCCAAAGTGTACGGAGTGGTAACATTCTACTCCTTTTTTACCATGATTCCATTGGGCGAGTATCCCATTTCCGTTTGCATGGGAACAGCCTGTTATGTGCGGGGTTCGGAACAAGTGCTTGCCGAATTTCAACGTCAGTTAAGCATTGAAGTTGGCCAATCGACGGCTGACAACAAATTCTCGCTCAATTGCCTTCGTTGCGTGGGCGCTTGCGGACTGGCACCCGTGGTGATGGTTGGCGAAAAAGTATATGGCCGAGTTTCGCCTCAGATGGTAAAAAAGATCATTGCCGAATACAAGGAAGGTTGCGCTTCGGAAGCCAAAAGCGCCTGATTTAGGTTCCCGTAACGCTGACAGGACCTTCGGACACTGTCAGGTTGCGGAAACCCGACCTTTCAGCGTCGACAGTAAAATCTTTTATCTTATTTTTCTTTGCGGTTCTCTGTGTAAAAACTTTTGCGATACATTGCGGTTACTCTCAACAAACATTTAGGCGCAATTTTTACTGCAGAGTTACGCAAAGGAGGCGCAAAGAACTACAGAGAAATACTTCAACCAGCGGAATTCTATCAATCAGAAAGCGGCAGAGCTGCAAAATAGTTGTAGTAAAAAAGACTATAAAAGCAGGTAAGGTGCAGCGCACCGGAATATTACAAATATCAGTTGTCAATATTTCGGTGCGCTGCACCTTTTGCTTGGGTTGGATACTATTTACTACAACTATCAACGGTGCTCTGCACCTGGAAATGCTTACTTCATTCTAACCATACCAAACATCATAGATCCAAATAGTATCTATGAATCACATTCTTCGGACATATTTCATAATCAGAGAAGATGCAATAAATAGCAGAGAATGTCTAATAAATAGCAGAGAATGTCCAATAAATAGAAGAGAAGATGCAATAAATAGCAGAGAATGTCCAATAAATAGCAGAGTAGATACAATAAATAGCAGAGAATGTCCAATAAATAGCAGAGTAGATGCAATAAATAGGAGAGAATGTCCAATAAATAGCAGAGTAGATACAATAAATAGGAGAGAATGTCCAATAAATAGAAGAGTAGATGCAATAAATAGGAGAGAATGTGAAGATATTTAAAAAAACCTTATTTTTAAGGAAATAACCTAAGTAGAAAAGATACGACCGATACAATCGAACCTTATTGCCTTATTTTGAGGCTGTTCAAGTTTAGTTTTCTTGTTCCGTTAGGAACTAAATGTCGGTAGAATTAATTAAAATATGAGTACCTTTTGTCCAGTACGGGACAAAACAAGGCTTGTTAATTGACTTTTCTACCAACATCTTTTCCCTACGGGAAATTTAAAACAGTTTCTTCATTGTTCTTTAAAATAAGGTTTAAAGAGGCTGTCTCAAAAGTCGTAATACTGTGAGCCTCGTCACCCCGAATTTATTTCGGAGTCTGATTTTTAATATGTTGGGATCTTGAAACAATCCTGAATCGAGTTCAGGATGACACAGGATGACGGGATCAATGACTTTTGAGACAACCTTTTCTGCGACTATCCCACCTGGGGCTGAGGTTCTTGTGTATCCTGGTTGACGATCTTCTTGAATTTTTTGAATTTAAGATCGCTAATCTGTTTGTATTGAATACTTTTGGCGCCAAAGACTGATTTTACATACCGTTTCACGCCAAATGCAATATCAACTAACCCTGTATCATCGGTAAACAACAGAATGTTGCGAGCCATGCGGGCATCGTCAGCATCCGACGAAGTTTTTGAACTGATGCTTTGTTTGGCTTTCAGATCATTTAGGCTGGCGGTTAGGCCTTCAATGCTGATATCTGATTCATTCGGTGCATAAATCCCCGACTTCTTCAAAAAATCAATATAATCTTCTACATTTTCGATTTTTTTATCGATGTTGGCATTATGCATTGTATTTGTTTTCAGTTCTTTTCCTTCGGCTTTGGCAGTGGCTTTCTGTTCGGCAGTTGGTTTTGCCGAAACCCGGATATTCCTGTATGTACGAACTTTTGAGGCAGCTTGCTTAATGCTTTGTTTTGGCGCTCCTGAAATGCTAAATGAATTGTTTGAGCGGGTAACCAATCCATCCATGGTTTTAAGGGCCAGGGAACGGGCAGCGCTCGAATTAGTATCAATATTATCCGCTGATTTGGAGTTGGCAACCACTATTTCTCCCGATGCTTTTAGATCCGTCAGGTATGGAATTGAAAAATCGGTTCGTGGTGGATTGTATTTTACTCCAAACTTTGAAATCCGTTGGATCAATTCACCCAGGTTTACAACATTTGAGTTGATGCTTGATTGAGTAGTGCTCATCGTGTTTGCGTTTAAATGTGAATAATTGAAAGTTTATTTTTATAATTATTTAGAAAACAAATAATCACTGAACAAAACAATAAATCGATGTTTATGCTCTCAATCATCAAATCCTCAACACTCCCACACAATAAGTGAAACATGATTTTAACCAAAATTACGAAATAAAATAAATCAAGTCAAGTGCTGAAGTATGAAAAATTGCAATTTGTATGAAAAATTTAAAGATATTGTTGAAGAACATATAACTAAGTTGTACTATGTTACCATAATTGCTTAGAAAGGCCTAAATTTAACCGCGCAAAAGCTTTGTTAACGAGAAAGATGAAAAGGAGTACCCGATCGGGTAACTACAACTCCTTATGGATGGATAAACAACTTTATGCAACCGGCTTATACTGGGAAAATTAGAACCATAAGCGATAGACTGAATTTATTTTATAAAAGCAAAGTCTATGAATATGGTGATAGAAAATAGTTAGCAATAATATTTAAAAAGGAAACAAACCAATAAAATAAATTACAATGTCGACAATTCATTTTTTAAATGTGTTAGAAGGTGACTGCAATATTATTCAGCATGATACCCAACGAGTCACAGTAATTGATGTGAGTAATGCATATAATGATTATGATACCGCTGAAGAAATTGCAGTAAAGAATTCTCAAATAAGGAAGGATATGTATGAAAGAACTTTAGTTCCTTCAGATAAAAAAAACTATGGACAGAAGAAAATACCAGACAATCCTATTTTATATTTGAAGAAATATAGTATTCAATCTATTTTTAGATTTATAATAACTCATCCCGATATGGATCATATGGATGGAATAAAAGATTTGTTTGATGAGTTTACAATTTCCAATATTTGGGATACAAAGAATAAGAAGGAAATCTCAAATAAAGCTGATTCAGGAGGTTACAATATTGAAGATTGGAAATTTTACAAAAGCATAAGGGATAGTAAAAACGAAAGTCCTAGAAGACTAACTTATTATGCAAAAGATATAAATCAGTATTATAATGAAGATTATATAAAAATACTATGTCCAACACCAAGTATCTTAAAGGAATGTAACGAAAAAGGAAATTGGAATGATTCTTCATATGTAATCCTATATACTCCTCCCAAGAATAATGGAAGTCACTGGAAGATTATTTTTGCAGGAGATAGTGAAGATATAACTTGGGATTATATACTTGAAAATTTTGAAGACGAAGTAACTAATATTGATATTTTATTTGCTCCACATCATGGTAGAAATTCGGGAAGAAATTTTGACTTTCTAAAAACCTTAACTCCAACAGTTACATTATTTGGCAATGCTAGTTCCAAGCATCTTGAATATAATTCATATAATAGTGAAATTAAAGTAACAAATAATCAAGCAGGTTATGTCATTATGGATATTCAAGGAAATTACATAGATTTATATGTTAAAAACTTAGAATTTGCACGAGACTTTAGATATAAAAGAAATTGGGGAGAACCAGTAAGAAGTGCGAAATTCGATGGATATCATTTAGTATCATTAAATC
>Ga0302296_1000688_pt1 | contig 26822 bp, 28 predicted proteins | sample III_Fen_N3_1_FD_194546 | JGI IMG/M metagenome (GOLD analysis project Ga0302296, IMG submission 194546) | Peat permafrost microbial communities from Stordalen Mire near Abisko, Sweden - III_Fen_N3_1 | ecosystem: Environmental > Terrestrial > Soil > Wetlands > Permafrost | place: Sweden: Abisko...
GGTTGTTGGCTTTCGAAAATCCTTTGTTGTCTTTATTGGCAATGAGTTTGACCCACGGAAATTTTTCGGCCACCATCTCTACCGAACCGTCAACGGAATTATTATCCACCACCCATACCTCGGCAGGCTCTTGTTCCATAGCACGAGCCACAGAGTTTAAGCACTGTTCCAGAAAGAATGTCACATTGTAATTAACAATAATGACCGCTATTTTGGGGTGTTGTTCGTTCACGTTTTAGCGCACTGCAATGCAAGAAATTTCAATTGGTACATCCATCGGAAGTCGACTTACCTGAACGGTTTCGCGAGCAGGGGGCATTTCCTTGAAGTACGAGCCATAAACGGCATTCATGGCAGAAAATTGCCCGAGGTCGATTACGAAAATGCTGCATTTTACAATATTTTCTAAAGTCATACCTTCTTCGGCCAATAACGATTCGATGTTTTTCAGGATGCGATGCGTGGCTTCCTCAATCGTAGCAATCTCTAACTCACCGGTATGTGGATTCAACGGAATTTGCCCGCTCACGTACATGGTGTCGTTTGATAAAATTGCCTGACTGTAAGGTCCGATTGGTGCAGGAGCTCCCGAAATCATTACCGCTTTTTTCATGCCTTGTCTTTTTTGCAAGTTTAGTAATTTTGAACCAAAAAGCAGTGCGTATACTTTTGCTCGACAATATCGACTCATTTACTTACAACATCTACCATTATTTGGAGGCGTTGGGAGCGGAAGTTACCGTCATCGATCACACGATTATTGAGCCGGAAGTACTGCAATCGTTTGATGGCTTGGTTATTTCTCCAGGGCCGGGACTTCCACAAGAAGCCGGGAAACTGATGGAAATACTTCACAAAGCTGTTACATTAAAGTTACCCACGCTAGGTGTTTGTTTGGGAATGCAGGCCATTGCCGAATATTTCGGAGGACGAATTTACAATCAGGACAAAGTGAAACACGGACAGTTTGTGATGATGAAGCATACCGGTTCTTCCATTTTGTTTCGCAACATGCCCGAACAATTTCAGGTAGGCTTGTATCACAGTTGGGCGGTTGAGAAGGAGTTGCCGTCGGTTTTGGTGGCTACTGCTTTTTCCGAAGATGGAATCATGATGGCGCTGGAACATACGTCATTACCTGTTTATGGTGTTCAATTTCACCCGGAGAGTATTTTAAGTGAATACGGTAAGGAACTGTTTCAGAATTTTCTGGAGCTAGTTTAGTTTTTTTTCAACACAAAGACACAAAGTTTTTTTGAAGGATAGACTTGTTAAGATCACAAAGTCGATATAGGTTGACCACCTTCGTGGTCTTAAAAAGCTTTATTCTTTTTTTGTAGTAAAATTTAGCCCCAACTTTTCAACAAACACATTTGCTTTTAACCGGAATTTCCTTTGTGATCTCTTAACACGTCAAGCTTGTCCTTTTTCTTTGTGCCTTTGTGGTGAAAGAGAAAATAAGTGTCCTCCAAAATACCCCGAACAAGGTATTGAAGGGCGAATCTAAAAAGGCGAAGTTTGCTATTTAGAAACATTCTAAGCAGTATGCGTCTGTTGATTTCAAGTAAAAACACCCTTATACCGAATGGTTTGAAGCATACCTTATTGACTTCCAGACATTCCGTAACGACTCATTTTTACCATTCGCTTGAACAACTGATTTCAAAAGCTATCTTGGAACGCAGTGAGGCTGTATTATTGGATAAAACCGCCGATTCTATTTTTACTTTTTCCGAAATCAAATCGCTACGACAACGATTACCACATCTGAAAATCATGGTGCTTTCTACGATAGAGCATTTGGAGTTCATGAATCAATGCTATGCAGAAAGGGTTGAAGCCTATCTTACGTATGATTGCAGTGAAGAGGAAATCGAAGAAGCATTGAATACAGTTGAGGAACAACGCCAGTTTTTTTGTCAGCGAATCTTAACAGAGTTGACCTCTTTGATGACCAACCGAGAAACAGGCCTGAAGCCAATACTAACCGATCGCGAAAAGGAAATCGCGCGATTGATTGCCGATGGAAATACCAATAAACAAATCGGTGAATTGCTGTTTATCAGTCCGCATACTGTGCATTCGCATCGTAAAAGCCTAATGAAAAAACTGGGGGTTTCTTCTGCCAGAGAAATTGCAATTTACCTGCTTTCTAACTAACGTTTTTTTTTTCAATCACCTCTTGAGGGGAGTCGAAATTCACTTTCAGCGGGTATTGTACCCCCAAGTAAGCACCTCTACTTTTGTTTCAGTCTATTTAGAATAATTATAAATAACATGAGCAAAAAGATAATTTTAGTGTTGGTAGCATGTGCTACTTACGGTTTGGGGAAAGCACAAATCAGTTATGACACGGTAATCACCAATCCAACTTATGCCAATAATGTGTGGTACAGTTTGGAAAACGACGATCAGGGATCATTCGCAGCGAATGCTTGGGATGTGTCATTGTCAACCGCCATGACAGCGAGTAATGAACTGACTACTGCTGTTTGGTTCAATCATAAAATAGGGAAAGTGTATGAAATTCCGGGTTCTGATCCTATGGATTTCACAAATGCCGATACAACCGGATTAAGTACTTGGACACCTCTTTACAACAGCGATGTTACTTGGTCGAACGGAGCATTTAACAATACAACCAATTTAGGGCAGTTTGATTACGGCTGGGGTGATTACAATATGACAACGCACGGAGTGGATGCCAATCGCGTTTTTGTGATTGCCTATACAAACGGTGATTTCAAAAAACTAATGATCAGTTCCACCAATACGGCGAGTACTTACACATTGGTATTTGATAACCTGAACAACACGGATTTGACCACCGAGCAGATTGATGTAACTCCTTACGCAAGTAAAAATTTCATCGGTTATAATCTTACAACCAAAGCAATTGTAGATCGTGAACCTACTGCTGCCGATTGGGATTTGTATTTCCACCAATATCCGTCGTTTGATTATGATCCGCCGTACACCGTTACCGGGATTTTCCAAAATGCTGGTGTTCAGGTAGCGAAAGTATATCCTGTAAACGATCCGGAAACGTTTGTTGATTTCAGCAATATAACTTGGGAAGAGTCGATTTCTACTATCGGTTACAACTGGAAAGCATTTGACGGAATGGCCTTTGTAATTGCCGATTCTACGGTCTATTTCGTTACCGACAAAGCAGGAAATGTGTGGAAACTGATCATGACAGGTTTTGGAGGAAGTTCGACCGGTAAATACATGTTCGGAAAAGAAAAGTTGTCTGGTGCCGGTTTGGAGGAAGAAAACGCACTTTTTGCAATGGCCTACCCGAATCCTGCTTCCGATCAAACAACTATCGTGTTGAACAACGCTCCTGAAGCCCAATTATCGGTTTACTCCATGAACGGAACGTGTGTTTATGCGACCAGCCTGAAAGCGAGTTCACTTTCAACAACAGTACTAGAAACAAGTGATTGGGCAAATGGGGTGTATCAGATTTCGATCACCTCAGGAAACGCTTTGTCGAACCTTAAATTGGTAGTACAACACTAATTTTTTAAAAGATAAGAGATGAGATATTTAGCGATTGTTTTTTTAGTGGTTGGTTTTGGGGTCATATCGTGCAACAGCAAATCGACAGACCAAAAGGTTTCGGAAAAAAAAGAAGTGAAACGCATTGTTTCGCTCAACGGAACCATTACCGAAGTGTTGTTTGCGTTGGATGCTGACAAAGAACTTGTAGCTGTAGATGTTACAAGTATGTTTCCTATTAGCGCTGAAAAATTGCCCAATTTAGGACATGTACGCGGAGTTACAGCTGAAAGTGTTTTAGCCATGAAACCCACCGATGTGCTGTGTTTTGAAGATGAACTCAATCCGCAATTGAAACAACAATTAGTGGCAGCTAAGATCAATGTAGTGGTGTTGAATCGCGAGTTTTCGGTGGAAAGTACCAAACAAGTGATACGAGAAATAGCAACTTGGCTCGGTGAAAAAGAAAAAGGTGAAACGCTAGTGGCACAAATCGATGAAGATTTGAAAAACACAACAACACTTCCTGCCAAACCGAAGGTATTGTTTGTTTATGCTCGCGGAGCGGGAACGCTAATGGTGGCTGGAGATCAAACACAAATGACGGAAATGATCCGATTGGCGGGTGGTCAGAATGCGGTGAGTGGTTTCGCCGATTTTAAACCCTTGACAGCCGAAGCAGTGGTTGCAGCCAATCCGGATGTGATTTTGATGTTTGATTCAGGTAAATCGAGTTTGAGCGATGCCGGTGGCGTGATGGGAATTCCGGGTGTGCAATCGACAACTGCCGGAAAAAACAAAGCTGTAATCTCGATGGACGGACAGTTATTGAGTGGTTTTGGTCCGCGGGTCGGTGAAGCGATTTCACTATTGAATAAAGAATTGAATCGGTTAAACTAACTCTATGAACCGTAAAACAACCCGTCTTTTGTTTATGCTTTTACTGGTGTTAGCAGCATCATTTATTGCGGCTTTATGCCTGGGAGCACTAATGATTGCGCCGAAGCAAGTCTTGGCCATCGTGCTAAACGCAATCGGAATAGATACAGGGATTCCGTTTGAAGATGTACAAGCAGAAGTATTGTTGTCACTGCGCTTACCACGTATTGTTCTAGCTGTATTAGTCGGGGCGGCTTTGTCGGTTTCGGGGGCTGTTTTACAAGGCGTTTTCAGAAATCCGTTGGTCGATTCCGGATTAATAGGCATTGGATCGGGAGCCTCGTTGTTTGCAGCGATGTATATTCTAGCGGGAAGTTTTGTGCCGGTTTTGTTGTCGGGAAATCCTTCGCTAACACTGGCTTTTGTAGCGTTTGTGGGAGCAGGAATCACAACCGCTACAGTTTACCGAATCTCGCGGTTTCAGCAATCTATTCATGTAACAATGCTCATTTTGGCGGGCGTTGCGCTCAATGCTATTTGCGGTGCGTTGACGGGTTTAATGACTTATCTGGCTTCGGAAAGTGAATTGCGCGATCTGACTTTTTGGACGCTCGGTAGTTTAGGTGGAGCTACTTGGGGAAATAACCTCATTCTGGCTGTTTTTGTGGTGATTCCATTCTTTTTCGTAGTGCGCTTGTCGCGTTCGTTAGACGCTTTTGCCTTGGGAGAACAATCGGCTTATTTTTTAGGAGTGGATATCCGACGAACGAAACTCATTGCTTTTGTATGTACCACAGCCATGGTTGGAGCAAGTGTTTCGTTCGTCGGCTCCATCGGCTTTATTGGGTTGGTGATTCCACATATTCTGCGGGCTGTTATTGGTCCGGGACACCGAAACCTGATTGTATTATCGGCAATAGCCGGAGCCATTTTGTTGTGTCTTTCTGACCTGATTAGCCGCACTATACTCATGCCAACCGAAGTTCCGGTGGGAATCATCACCGCGCTGTTCGGTACACCTGTTTTGCTGGTAATCATCATCCGGCAGAAAAAACGCTTATTCGTATGATTTTAGCAGAAAACATATCGTTTGCATTGGGGAAATCATCTTTGTTGCAACGGGCTTCTTTTCGATTTGATAAGCCGGAATTTGTAGCAGTGATCGGTCCGAACGGTGCAGGTAAAAGTACCTTACTACAACTGCTTTCGGGTTTTTACAAACCAACAACAGGTAGTGTGTTGATCAACGGAAAAGGTACTCATTTGTGGTCTGCTTCCGAATTTGCACACTTCCGGGCTTATCTGCAACAGCAGCAATCGGTCTTTGAATCGTTTACCGTAGAAGAAGTGCTGATGATGGGACGAACCATTCACTTCGCCTCAAAACTAGGACTTGCAGACCGTTTGTTGGTCAATCAAACCTTGATTGAACTCGGGTTAGTTGAACGGAAAAACCAGGCATTTAATCACCTTTCGGGTGGTGAACAACAGCGCATTCAGTTTGCCAGAACCTTGCTTCAACTCAAAGATCCGTCTTCAGAATCGTTGGCCGGAAAAACGCTCTTTCTAGACGAACCACTCAATAACCTCGATTTGTATTACCAATACAACCTGTTGCAGCTAGCGCGAACGAATGTCGTTGAAAAGCAAGGAACGGTGATTGCGGTACTGCACGATATCAATATGGCATATCAGTTTGCCGATCGTGTGATTGTGTTGTCGAATGGAAACACCATCTGTGATGCGCCAACCGAAGAAGCCTTGCATCCCGAATTGCTGAGCCGGGTATATGGTATGCACATTCAAAAACACGAATCAGAACATAGAACTGCCTATTTCAGCGCCAGCAATGCCTTACCCCAATCTGCGGTGAGTAACCGAAAAGAATCGCTTTTACACTATTAAACACAATAAAATGGAACAGTTAATTGAAAATTTAAAAGAACGCTACGATGCGTTGAAAGGAGAAAACCTAAGAATTCGCGAGGCAGCCAAACGTCTGGAAGTAAGCGAAGCAGAATTGGTGGCCTTAGGTTGTGGCGAGCACGTAACGCGTTTGCGACCGGAGTTTGAGCAGATTCTGGGGAACATTGAACAATTGGGCTACGTGATGGCATTGACGCGCAACGATGAGGTTGTTCACGAACGAAAAGGAACGTACCTCAACGGAAGTTTTGGTCCGTATGCAAGTATGTTTGTGGGTAAAGACATCGATTTACGGATTTTTCTTCAAGCCTGGGACAGCGCTTTCGCCGTGACCGAATTCAGCAATGAAAAACCGCGCTACAGTTTGCAGTTTTTCGGGAAAGACGGAACGGCAATGCACAAAATCTACCTCGAGCACACGAGTAACCTAGAAGCGTATAGCGAGTTGATAGAAACATTTAAGCATGTCGATCAAGGACAAATTCAGGAAGTACGCGCTCAAGAATACATTCCCGAACTAGAATTGGAAGATGCCGAAATCGATGTAATTGGCTTTCAGGATGCATGGGAGAGTTTGAAAGATACACACGATTTTTTCGGGATGTTGAAAACCTTCAAAGTCACCCGTACACAAGCTTTGCGTTTGGCTCCGTCTGAATTTTTCGCGAAGAAAATGAGCAATAGCGCATTACGCCAGACATTGAATCTTGCTGCTGCTGATGGTACTTCCATTATGGTGTTTGTAGGAAATCCGGGCATTATTCAAATCCATACCGGTCCAATAAAAAACATCGTAGATCACGGACCTTGGATCAATGTGCTCGATCCGGCATTCAATTTACACCTGAAAGAAGGAGCTGTGACCGAATCGTGGGTGGTGCGCAAACCTACCGTTGATGGTATTGTCACTTCGCTGGAATTGTTCAACGAACGAAAAGAACTCATTTGTACCTTATTCGGTGAACGAAAACCGGGCATTCCCGAATTGGAAGCGTGGCGTGCGATTGTTGAACAATTGAATTAATAAGTGATGCTGTCTCGATTATTCATTGTTCCAATGCTGCTAGTTTCGGTTTTTTCTGCAGCACAAACCGTTGTAACACTTGTGTCTGAAGAAAGTAAATCTCCTATTTCATGGACACAAGTTACCATTGAAGACAGTGCAACGATCCTTTTTTCGACAGGAACGAATAATTGGGGCAGTTTCATTTTTCCGGTTGAATTATTCGGGTCTGCCGATAGTCGGAAATGTACCCTTAAAACAGCTGAATTTCAACCGATCACGACTATTTTCAAAAAGGGTGAATCACCTTTGATTTATTTGAAACCTGCGGTGGCCACGTTGGAAGAATTCACCGTCACAGGTCAGTTTTCGGCTGTTTCAACAGAAAATTCCATTCAAAAAGCACGTGTCATCGACCGGTCGGTGATGGATGCAAAAGGAGCGGTGAACCTGCGGGATGTGTTGCAATCGGAACTCAATATCCGCATTAGTCAAGATCAGGTGTTGGGAAGCGGCATGAGTTTGCAAGGAATGAACGGACAAAACGTAAAGATTCTCATAGATGGTGTTCCAGTGATTGGTCGGGTAGATGGCGAAATCGATTTGAGTCAGATCAATCTTTCCAACGTAGAGCGCATCGAGATCATTGAAGGTCCGTCGAGTGTTTCGTTTGGGAGCAATGCATTGGCGGGGACGATCAACCTGATAACCAAAAAACGCGAAAAAGCCGGGCAAGACTTGCAACTCAACTCGTATGTGGAATCGGTTGGAAGTTATAACCTCGACGGTCGATTGACCACCAACATCAGACGATCTCAAATTCAGGTTTACGGCCTACGGAATTATTTCGATGGCTGGATCAACAGCGATCCGTTTGTTGAATTTCCAAAAGAAAAAGTCGCCGACTCCGGAAGGTATCAAACCTGGAAACCGAAGTTGAATTATCAAGTTGGGGTAAAATGGACCATTCCGATTAAACGACTGATCATTACGCCTTATGCCGACGGATTCTATGAACAAATCCACAGTAAAGGATTGCCGCGAGCGCCTTACTTCAATACTGCTTTTGATGATTATTACACCACCAAACGCATCAATGAAGGAATTTTAATTGACGCGCCACTGAAGAACCGTTTAAAGTTAAATGGAGTGATAGCTCACAATGATTATGAACGCGTTAAAAACACCTATTTAAAGAACCTGAACTCACTTGATCAGCAATTGACAACGACTCCCGGTGATCAGGATACCACGAAGTTTTATGCATTGATGTCACGGCTTTCGTTGGTGAAGTATCAGCGAGACAGTGCGGTGAATGTTGAAATTGGTTATGACATTAATCTCGAAACGGCTTCGGGAAGACGCATTGTTGCAGGTAAACAAACCATCACCGAGTTGGCGCTTTTTGCCAATACCGAAATTCAGTTGCGCAAATGGTCGTTGAAACCCGGTTTGCGGTATACCTATAATTCGGCTTACCGATCGGCAGTTACTCCGGCGTTGAACCTCAAGTATGCCTTGAAAAAATGGACGTTTAGAGCAGGTGTTGCCAGTGGATTTCGTTCACCTGCCATCAAAGAATTGTACATTGATTTTGTGGATATTAACCACAATATTCAGGGAAATGTCAACTTGAAACCCGAGCAATCGATGCATTATCAATTGTGGGTGAGCACAAAAAGAAAACTAGGGAAACATCCGCTGACAATTGATATGAACGGATATTACCAGCAGGTTCGCCAAAAAATTAGCTTAGCACAAGATCCTTCTGGTGTGATTTATTCGTATTTCAACCTCGATCATTTCGAAGCAATCGGTATGCAGGCTATGGCGGATGTGAGCGTTGGAAAACAGCGGTTCAAAATCGGAGCGGCTTATGTTGGAACCAAAAGTAATCTTACGGTAAACAGTTTTGCTTTTTCGCCTGAAATAACGGCAAGTTTGAGTGTTTTCTGGAAAAAACCGCAGATTACGTGGTCGGCATTCTACAAATATACAGGACGTGTGATAGCCTATCTGTCTTCGGAAGAAGGTGAACCTGTCACGTCATTTATGAACGATTACAACATGCTCGACCTCAGTGTTAGTAAGCCGTTTTGGTCGAAACACTTGGTGCTTACGTGTGGTGCGAAAAACCTGTTCAATGTGCGACAAGTTGGGGCAGGAAATGGTCCCAGCGCACATTCGGGTTCTACAACTTCAACACCCGTTGGTTGGGGTAGAAGTGTGTACATCAAATTGCAAATAAATCTCCATTACAAAAAATGAAACAGTACTCATTACCGTTTTTCCTGCTCGTTGTTCTAGCGCTCAGTTTGGGGTGCGAAAAAGACGAACTTCCCAAACCACTTTCCGGATCATCATCGATCAATACGATTCAGGTGAGCATGGGAAGCGATTATGCCAATCAGTTGTTTTTTGAGCTGTCTTCTGCTACGGTGGTTTCCCAAAACAACCGTGAAATTTGGGATTTAGGATTTTCCTGTGGTGCAGATTCACGACAAATAATCCTCAATAGTTCCAAATTTATGGCTTTGAGCAAAACCACCGAAACCGATTTGAATGCGGTCACTTCGTCAACTCCGGTTGATTGGGGCTACGATAACCAGTCGGGAGAAGAAGATTCATCAGCCTTTTACAATTGGGAATTGAACAAGGTCTACATTATCGATCGCGGTGTTTCAACGCTTGGTCAGCAAATCGGGAAACTGAAACTTCAAATCATTGCTTTCGATGAAAACGGTTATACGATTCAATGGGCAAACAATTTGAATGCTCAAACAAGTCAAATGGCGATTATTCCTAAAAATGAAGCGTATAATTTTACTTTTTTCTCGTTTACGAACGGTGAAACGGTCATTATTGAACCACCAAAAGCCGAGTGGGATCTTTGCTTTAGCAGTTACACGCATGTTTTTGAAGATGGAACTCCTTATTTGGTAACAGGTGTTTTGTCGAATAGAAACTTGGTACGGGTTGTAGAAAGTCCCTTGTCGTTTGACGATATCAATTTCAACTATGCAGAAACAGCGATTTATTCAACCGAAATTGATATCATCGGTTACGATTGGAAATTCTATGATTTTGATCTTGGCACTTACGTCATATCGTACGATAAAGCCTATCTTCTAAAATCGGTAGAAGGATTGTATTACAAACTTCGTTTCCTTGATTTTTATGACCAAAACGGGAGTAAAGGTGCGCCGAGTTTCGAGTTGCAGGAAGTAAAGCCTTAAATTAATCACCAAACAAAACATTTTTTGAAGGATAGACGTGTTAAGACCACAAAGGCACAAAGCTTTCGCCGAAGCTTCAGCGAAGGAGCAAAGTTTTTTTGGAAGGATAGGCGTGTTAAGAACACAAAGATGGTTTACCTAAATCCCATTACTCTTACGCTGAAGCTTTAGCGCAAGCGTTGTGCTCTTTTAACACGTTAAAATTGTCCGTTTTCTTTGTGCCTTTGTGGTGAAAAATTCAGTGGTACTATTACTTTCTGTTAGTCGAATCCAGTAATTTTTCCATCATCTCACTTTGCTGGCGTTGCATTTCCATGATTTGCTCATGTTGATGGATGGTCAAATGATCAATCTTTTCATGCAGCATTCTGATTTCCAATTCCGATTTGAGGTTAATCATGTAATCATTCTTGGCGCGTTCACGGTCTTTTTCTTCACGTCGGTTTTGACTCATCATAATTACCGGAGCCTGCATAGCTGCGATGCACGATAAAATGAGGTTGAGCAAAATGAACGGATAAGGGTCAAAACCTTTATTGCTGAGAAACAGAATGTTTGCTAGAATCCACAAGAAAAGAAAGACTCCGAAAGAAATAATAAAGGTCCAACTACCACCAAAACTAGCTACTTTATCCGCTATTCGCTGACCGAAAGTGGAGGCATCTTTTTCGTCATCACCCAAATTATCCGAAACGATTGTGCGATCGGTAATGGATTTAATAACCGTTTTTTCCAATTGGGTCAATTCACCCAACTCTGAAAGCAACGAATTACTGATGTATTTTTCACGGTAATCTTTCAGTTCATCTACCGAGATTACACTTGATTCGTTAAATTCAGGATGTTCTGTCTGAATGAGTCGCAACAACGATGGTCGAATGGTTTTTGCGAGCACAATTTCGGATGCGTTTAAGGCGGTTCCTGAGATTGAACTATTAACGGTTGTATCGCTCATGCTGTTTTTTTGATTGTTCTAAGGTACTGTTTATAGTGGGAAAAGGTTTTAGATGTGTCACAATGGTTGTTAAACGAAAGTTGATTCCAATAAAAAATCCGACTTTCACCTAAGCGAAAACCGGATTTTCCAGTATTCTTTGAAAGCTAATTAAGCCGCTTTTTTACCAGCGCAGCATGAACCTTTTTCAGAAGAGCAAGCTCCTTTAGATTCACACGCTTTTTTAGATTTCTTAGATTTTTTCTTCTTGTCGTCGTCTTTCTTAACAACTTCAGTTGAAGTGTTGTTAGCAGCTGCATAAACTGTAGCAGTCATGGAACCTACAAACATCATCAACGACAAAGCAACAAATACTTTTTTCATGATTAATCTTTTTAATTTGTTATAACGATTTAAAAATACTCCTTTTATTTCAACACAGCAAGGGTTGTTAACTTTCCTTTAACATCTTCACCGATTTTAACATTTAGCTGTGTGCCAAGTGGTAAGAAAACATCAACCCGTGAACCGAACTTGATAAAGCCGAATTCTTCACCTGTAGTTGCTTGTTGACCTTCTTGAGCGTAGTAACAAATTCTACGGGCAACAGCTCCGGCAATTTGACGAAACAGCACCGATTGACCGGATGTATGCTCCACAACAAACGTACTTCGTTCATTATCCGTGCTGCTTTTCGGATGCCAAGCAACCAGAAACAATCCTTTGTGATAACGCGCAAACGTCACTTTTCCGCTAATAGGGAAATAATTAGCGTGAACGTTGAGTGGTGACATAAAAATAGAAACCTGAATGCGTTTGTCTTTGAAAAACTCGGTTTCTTCCACTTCTTCAATCACTACTACTTTGCCATCAGCCGGACACAATACGTCATTCGGACCGAAGGTGAAACTACGTTTCGGGATGCGGAAAAACTGTACGATCAAATACGCTAGTACCAAAATACCTAGCGTGAGTAGTAAGAATAACCACAACCATCCTGTAAGTTGCCAAAGTAGGAAATTACCCCATTGCATGATGCTTAGAACAAGGGAAGCAAGAATAATAGTGGCGTAGCCTTCACGGTGTAATGTCATGCTTTATGGTTTTAAAAGAGTTTTAAAAGTACATATAAAACGGGAGCTACAAAGAGCATTGCGTCTATTCGGTCAAGGATTCCGCCATGTCCGGGAAGAATTTTCCCCGAATCTTTCACACCTGCAGCGCGTTTGAGTTTGCTTTCAAACAAATCACCGAAGGTGGATAGAACGGAAGCTAAAATGCTGACGAATGTGATAATAAAAGCGTGATTTACTGAATATTCACCAACTGAGTAAACTAAAATATGCATCACGATCATGGTTCCAAAAACTCCTCCGAAAAAACCTTCCCATGTCTTTTTAGGAGAAACGGACGGAAAGAGTTTGTTTTTTCCTAGAAAACGCCCTGTAGCGTATGCTAAGGTATCGTTGAGATAAATTGGAATCAACGCAATAAAAAGGTATAACTTTTCTTGCGGATCGGAAATGGTTAGCGCAAAACTTAGCGTTAAGAGAGGAAGTAAGGGGTAAACCAAACCCAGAAGGAAAGTACTTTTAAAGATGAAAGTAATTTCACTTTTTCTGAAAATTAAGATGATAAAAACAATGATTGCAACCAGTAATATTCCCCAAAGTGACAAGAGCCACGTATGCAATTGCGGAGTGAGCGTTTGTGCTGAAACTCCAGCCGGAATGCTAGGGATAAAATCATTGAACGTGGTTAATATAAACGGTAGGAAAGCCAATACTACGATCAATAAACCGATGGGCAATATCTTTGACGCAGGATAAACGGCTTTACGCATTTTGTAAAGCTCAGCGGTTCCAATAAGAGCAAACAACAACAACACGATGTTGAAGGTATTTGAACGGTAATTGAGATCTACCATAAACGGCACAAATACAATGGCCAAAAATACTATTCCAACGATGCTGCGAATCAACAGTTCTTTCATGCTGTAAAACTAAAAACTCCCGGAAAGTTTCCTGACCGGGAGGTTAATATGGGGGTACTTTTGTTTATTCTTCTGTTTTATGCTCTTCCGTTTGCTCATCAGTAACCTGACCGTTCAACGGTTCTACGGTACCCGTAGCAATTTTCGGTTCAGAAACCTCCGCTTTGTTGTTTTCTTCTTCATCCAAATCAACATTTGGAGCTATAACTTCTTCAACGATCACAGAACCACCGATAGCTTCTTCGTGTTTCGGAGTGCTAACCAATTCTTCTTCAGCCCAAGCGCGTTTTCCGAAAATCTCTTCCAAATCTTCTTTGAAGATCACTTCTTTTTCCAAAAGCTTGGTTGCAAGTAAGGTCAATTTATCCTTGTTCTCACTCAAGATCTTAATGGCACGTTGGTACTGTTCTTCGATCATTTTGCTTACCTCTTCATCGATGATACGCGCTGTATCTTCAGAATAAGGTTTGGTAAACATTTCACGACCTTGCGAATCGTAGAACGAAACATTTCCTAAACGCTCGTTGAGTCCGTAGATGGAAACCACAGCATAAGCTTGTTTGGTTACTTTTTCCAAATCGCTCAAGGCACCTGTAGAGATTTTTCCGAAGATCAATTGCTCTGCAGCACGTCCACCCAAAGCAGAACACATCTCATCTAAGATTTGCTCTGTAGTGGTAATGCTACGCTCTTCCGGCAAGTACCAAGCGGCACCTAACGACCGACCACGTGGCACGATGGTAACTTTCACCAACGGATGTGCGTGTTCCAATAACCAAGAAGTAGTAGCGTGACCGGCTTCATGGAAGGCAATGGCACGTTTTTCTTCTTTGGTAATGATTTTGTTTTTCTTTTCCAAACCACCGATGATACGGTCAACAGCATCTAAGAAATCTTGTTTTTCAACGAAGTGTTTTTCTTTACGCGCTGCGATCAAAGCTGCTTCGTTACACAAGTTAGCGATATCTGCTCCTGAGAAACCAGGTGTTTGTTTTGATAAGAATTCAATATCTAAATTCGGAGCCAATTTCAACGGTTTCAAGTGCACTTGGAAAATCTCCTTGCGCTCGTTCAAATCGGGCATGTCTACATAAATCTGACGGTCGAAACGTCCTGCACGCATCAAGGCGCTATCCAAAACATCTGCACGGTTGGTTGCTGCCAGAATAATAACTCCGGAGTTGGTACCGAAACCATCCATTTCAGTCAATAACTGGTTCAAAGTATTTTCACGCTCGTCGTTAGAACTGAATCCGGCGTTTTTACCACGCGCTCTACCGATAGCATCAATTTCATCGATGAAGATAATGGCAGGCGCTTTTTCTTTTGCTTGACGGAACAAATCACGTACACGTGAAGCACCAACACCTACAAACATTTCAACGAAATCTGAACCTGAAAGCGAGAAGAACGGAACTTTGGCTTCGCCTGCAACAGCTTTCGCCAACAATGTTTTTCCTGTTCCCGGAGGGCCTACCAATAAAGCTCCCTTCGGAATTTTAGCTCCGAGTTCGGTAAATTTCTTCGGATTCTTCAAAAACTCTACAATCTCTTGAATTTCTTCTTTGGCGCCTTCCAATCCGGCTACGTCTTTAAACGTTGTATTGGTCGATTTTCCTTTTTCGTAGACTTGAGCACGTGATTTTCCAATATTGAAAATCTGTCCACCCGGTCCACCACCGCTACCACCCGACATACGTCGCATGATCACGATCCAAATCACCACAATAATCAAAATAGGGAAGAGGTAGCTCATGATAAGCGCACCGTAATTTGCTTCTTCTTCAAACTGGTAATCTACTTCTTTTTTACCTGCTTCTTTCAGCACTTTGTTGTGATCATCTACCTTACCCTCAAAACTACCTGCATCAGAAATGTTTAACTGAAACTCAGGATTAGTCTGGTTACGCATGGTTTTTCCTTTCTTCGTCAAGGCCTTACTCATAAGGGCCAATTCACCTTTCGGGTGTTTTTTGACGTATTCAGATCCTTTTTCGGTTAAGTAAAAATCAACGCGCACACGGTTTACAATGCGCACATCACGCACCATACTAGAGTCCATCAGGTTAAAAAACGTACTCTGACTTTTAATCTCCGTATTGTTCGATCCACCGAGAAAGAGCTGGAATGCGATGACTGCAACACCGATTGCGGCATATATCCAGTAAATGGCATATGGATTTCTCTTCGGTTTGTTCGAATTATTGTTTTCTGACATGAGTCTGCTTTTTAATTTAAGTTAGGGATGTTGGTACGAATCGCATCCGACCACAAGTCCTCCAATTCGTAAAAATGACGCGCATCTTTGTAGAAAATATGAGCTACTACACTCACGTAATCCAACAAAATCCACTCCGAATTGGTTTTTCCTTCTTGGTGCCACGGCTTTTCCTGCAATTCCTTGCGGGTGTGTCGTGTTACGGTCGAGCTAATACCATCCACTTGGGTTGAGGATTCTCCGGAACAGATCACGAAGAAGTCCGTTACAGCATTGGCAATGTTTCGTAAATCGAGAACAACGATGTCCTTTGCCTTGTTTTCTTGCATTCCTTCTACTATCGCGTTGCACAGTATTTGGGAATCAGTATCTTGTTTTAATTTATACATTCGTAATTTTGAATTCACAAATCTAAGCAATTATCGGCTTGAAATGTTTGAGTGTTATTTGCTAATCATTGTTAAATTGCCATGATAGGACAGAAATTCATCCTTCTTGACGAGGTAGACTCTACGAACAATTATACTGCCAAGTTGCTCAGCGAAGGAAAAATGGCACATGGCACTGTTATTTTGGCAGATAAACAAACTGCCGGAAGGGGTCAAAGAGGTAATTCGTGGCACTCTGCCTCAGGAAAGCAGTTCACAGGCTCTATTTACGCCGTGACTGCTTTTTTGTCAGTTGAACGCTATTGGTACCTGAATTTGGCGGTTGCTTTGGCTGTTCAAGAAACCATTCAGCGGTTTATTTCGCCTGATGTGCAGATTAAATGGCCGAATGACGTACTCGTAAATGACAAAAAGATCGCCGGTATTCTTATCGAAACGCAGTGGAATTCGGGAAGTATTGTCGGTGCCATCATTGGTGTAGGAATTAATCTGCAGCAAGAATCGGAACTTCCTTCCAGTTGCAGTATCAGTGAATTTACCGATCAGGAAATGGAAACCTTGGAGATTGCACGTCAGTTGGCTGTCTTGCTTGAATTGCAATTTGAACGCTTGCGCCAAGGGAACTGGACTGCCATTTTAAACGATTATCATGCATTGCTTTGGAAAAAAGATGTGCTGATCGACGCACGGATTGAAAACGATTGGCAACAAGGCTATATTCGTGGAATTGACGGAATCGGAAATTTATTGTTTGAGATTAATGGCGAAGAACAATCGTTTGGGTTGAAGGAAATTTCGTTTAGCTACTAGGAGGATTTTTAATGTTGAATGTTTAATGTTTAATGTTGAATGTTGAATGTTGAATGTTGAATGTTGAATGTTGAATGTTGAATGTTGAATGTTGAATGTTGAATGTTGAATGTTGAATGTTGAATGTTGAATGTTGAATGTTGAATGTTGAATGATTTTAGATAAACACTAAAATTTTCGGATATCTATTCAAATTCTGATTAATGGACCAATCAATTTACTGTTTTAGTATGATTTCCATTAAAAATAAAGCATTCAACATTAAAAATTTCGTTAAGTCTTCCAACTTAGAACTGCTCTTTCAATTTCGCTGACATGTGATTAAACAAGCCGATCAACGGTTTTTCAACCATCATTTTCAGGAACATGTTTACATCACCTATAAACTCAATGTGACCGTGGGTTTGGTCGTTTTTTTCGTGAAGGTGAATCGTTAATGAATAGGCAAACGGTGCTCTGTCTCCCGATTTCATGTGAATGCGGTGCGGAGCATCTTTTTCTACGTAGAGTAATGAAATCAAAAATCCGCCCTGTACTTTGAACGTACATCCTTCTGAATGCGCGTGAAAGTCCGAGATTTTATCATCGGGAAGTAACGACTCAATGTTGTGCGATTGTGAAAGAAATTCAAACACAACAATGATCGGTGCTTTTATTGAAGTTGTTTCACTGATGATTTTCATGTAATCTCAATTAGCTGACCAAGTGCTGGGTGAATTTTTCCACTTTTTAAGTGATTGCACATCGGCTTCGTTGATGTATTCCAATTTCAATGCTTGATCGATCAAATGATCATAGTCTGTAAGCGTCACAAACGGACAATCTGCCGTTTTGAAGTTTTCGGCTGCTACGTCAAATCCGTAAGTAAAGATGGCAACCAATCCTTTCACGTCGCATCCAGCTTCGCGTAAGGCTTCAACTGCCACTAGGCTACTTCCGCCGGTAGAAATTAGATCTTCAATGACAATCACTTTCTGACCTTTTTCGAAATGTCCTTCAATTTGATTTCCCAAACCGTGACCTTTCGCCGAACTACGAACGTAAATAAATGGAATGCCTAATTCCTGTGCAACCAATGCTCCTTGAGCGATTCCACCTGTAGCAACTCCGGCAATCACATCCGGTTTACCGAATTTCTCCAAAATAGCTTCTGCGTATCCTTGACGAATGTGCGTACGGATAGCGGGAAACGAAAGTGTTTTACGATTGTCACAATAAATAGGAGAAGACCAGCCCGACGCCCATGTGAACGGTTGGCTAGGTTGTAACTTCACTGCTTTTATCTGGAGCAAAAATTCTGCTACCTTTAACGCTCTGTCCTTATTTAAAATCATGGCGACAAATGTACAAAGTTTTTATAGATAACAAGGTGATCATTTTTACCAATGAGTGGAAAAAATCCTTGATAACACAGGAATTCGTCTTATTTAACACACTTTCACTAGGTGAATTTGATTTAGTGAAATGCAGGAATGAATTACCAATCGGTTGTTGGTTGATTGTGCTGACTGAGACTCCCGAACAGACCATTAATCAGGTATTTGCTCACTATGACCTCATTGAGGCCGCGGGCGGTATTGTTAAACGAAAAAACAAATACCTTTTCATAGAACGACATGGTCTTTGGGATATTCCGAAAGGAAAAATGGAAAAAGGAGAATTACCGGAAGTGACCGCCGTTCGTGAAATTGAGGAAGAATGCGGGATTCAAGCACCTAAAGTGCGAAAATTGATTGGAGTTACTTTTCATACATACGATTATAAAGGAACACCTACGTTGAAGAAAAACTGGTGGTATGCCTTGGATTATAACGGCCCTAAAGTCACTGAACCCCAGTCTGAAGAAGCGATCACGCAAGCTGTTTGGCTCTTGAAAAAAGAATGGAAAACAGTACGTGAGAATACGTATGATTCTATTCGTGAAGTGCTTGATTTGGCAAAGAAATGGTGAGTCACCTTAAGAAAGTATAAAATCATCACTTAATTTTTTGTTAACGAGCAACCATTTACCAAAAGAGTTCGTATTCTTGTAAAGTATAAAAACTGTAAACATGAAAATTATTGTAACAATAGGTGTTTGTTTGTTCACGTTAGGAGCATTCGCACAACAAGATGCAAAACCAGCAACGCCTCCTGCAACTCCACCAGCTGCAGCAAAATCAAAAGCTAAGCCTACGAAACCGGTTGTGGAATTCAAAACAATGACTATTGAGCGCGCTGATATTCCTTACGATTCTCAAGATCAATTCGTTTTCGAATTCAAAAACAACGGTTCAACTCCGGTTATCATTACCAATGTTCAAACAAGCTGTGGCTGTACAAAAGCAGAGCAACCTACCGAACCGGTAGCGAAGAAAAAAACAGGTAAAATCGCTGTGAAATACGATACAAAACGTGTTGGTAACTTCACGAAAACAATTACGGTTACTACCAATGTTTCTACTGAGCCGATTATCTTAACGATCAAAGGAAATGTTTTGGCAGCTGACCCGAATGCAACTCCTGCTACAGGAACTCCGGTTGAAAAAACAGGACATTAATTCGAAAGAATTGTATAGTACAGAAAAAGGCGATCCTAGGATCGCCTTTTTTGTTGTATCAAGTTTGTTTTTAATCGATAATTGTGATTGACTCGATGCGATCTCCTTGTGTAATTTGATCGATGACGTCAACACCTTCTACCACTTTACCAAAGCAAGTGTGATTTCTGTCTAAGTGTGCAGTGTTTGTGCGGCTGTGACAAACAAAAAATTGCGAACCACCTGTGTTTCTTCCTGCGTGAGCCATAGACAATACGCCACGGTCGTGGTATTGGTTGTCGCCAGTCAATTCACAATCGATTTTGTAACCCGGTCCGCCTGTGCCTGGCATTCCTGTTGCTCCTTCGCGTGAATTCGGGCATCCACCTTGAATCACGAAATCAGGCAAAACGCGGTGAAACGTCAAACCATCGTAATATCCTTCTTTCGACAATTTCACAAAATTTGCTACCGTTTTTGGTGCATCTGCTTCGTAAAATGTCACTTTCATATCGCCTTTGGCGGTTTTGATAATTGCTTCCATTGTTCAAAAATTTTAGGCAAAAGTACCGAAAATCAAATGGACATGGATGAGCGAAGCTGATAAAAACTACAAAGACACAAAGACACAACACTTTCGCCGAAGCTTTAGCGGAGGAGCAAAGAAAATGGACAAGTTTGTCGTGTTAAAAGATCATAACGCTTGCGCTAAAGCTTCAGCGTAAGCGTAAAGGGATTTAAGTAGAACACCTTTGTGTCCTTAACAAGTCGCGTTCATCAAAAAAGCTTTGTGGCTTTGTGGTGAAAAATCAATGGGAGATTTGTGTTGCTGCCTTGAATTCCTAACACGCGCTATGATTCAAAAGCTTTGTTGCTCAGTGTGAAAACCGTGTCGTGAATGATGTGTACTTTTGCAGTATGACAACTACAATTTCAAGAGAGGCGTTATCATCATTTTCAACATTTTCGAGCGCCTTCGGACAAGATCAAACTCCCTTCAGTGCATTCATTCAACAACCTTTCGGTTCGGTTGAAGATCTTACAGCGCAAGCCAAACGCAAACTCCCTACATATTCTTCCGCTTCAAGGAAGGTATTAACGGATACCATTGCACGACAGCTTGAAAACACGCTTTCGGATGCGCAACTCCGCAACCTCGAATTACTTCGGGAAGAAACAACAACAACCATTACAACCGGCCATCAATTGACTTTATTCGGCGGACCGCTTTTCCTGCTCTATAAAGTACTGCATGTGGTGAAGTTGGCCAACACGTTTAACGAATCGCAAAACGAATTTAAAGCGGTTCCCATATTCTGGTTAGCAAGCGAGGACCATGATTTCGAGGAAATTCAATCGGCACAATTGTTCAATAAAAACCTAACGTGGGAAAGTGAGCAAAAAGGTCCGGTGGGTCGCTTCTATATGACCAATTATGATCTTGTTCTGGATGAATTAAAAGCATTTTTCACGACCAAAGAAGCCTGTGAATTACTGGAATTGGTAAAAAACCTTCCTGATTCCGATTACGGAACACATTACCAGCAACTCATGAACCGTTTGTTTGCCGATTTTGGGGTGTTGGTATTGCAGCCGGATGATCACGCTTTAAAGCAATTATTTATTCCTGTTTTACAACGAGAAATCAGTGAACAACCGTCTTTTAGTGCCGTTCAGGAAACAAACGCGTTGTTACAAAAAGCAGGTTGGTCACCGCAAGCGCAAGCCAGAGCTTGTAACCTCTTTTTATTAGATGCGACTGGGAGACACCGCATTGATCCTTCGGTTAACGGATTTACTGTTGACGGGAAAACGTATTCAAAAGAGGAATTACTGCAATTGACTGAACAACATCCGGAATCGTTTTCACCCAATGTGATTTTACGGCCGGTATACCAAGAAACCATACTTCCCAATTTAGCTTACATTGGCGGTGGTGGAGAAATGGCGTATTGGATTCAACTAAAAGGCGTTTTCGAAGCACATCAGGTACTATATCCCTTGATTCAACAGCGTAATTCGTTATTGCTGGTTGATGGAGCAACCGCAAAACGTATAGAGAAAATAGGGTGGGAGTTACCGCGCTTTTTTGAACCGAAAGAACAATTGAGGAAGGCTTATTTGTTGGAACACGATGCTGATCAGTTGAATACGGAAGCCATTCAGACGCAATTTCAAACCTTGCGTTTGTCAATGATTACCAAAGCGAAAGAAATTGACGTGAGTTTGGAATCCTTTGCAGAAGCCGAAACGGTGCGTATGTCGAAACAATTGGAAGTGTATGAACAACGTTTGTTGAAACAGATCAAACAACAACACGAGCAGGCATTGAAAGCCATTGATGGTGTGTGCGATCGGTTCCTTCCGGGGAATGTACTTCAGGAACGGGCGCTTCATTGGTTGAATTTTGCTCCTTCAGGCGATTATTCGGGTTTGTTGAGTGCCATTGAAGCTGCTATTGATCCGTTTCAATCTGATCTAATTGTGGTGGAATTGAAAAATTAAGAGGCATTTACACTATTTTCACCGCTCATACGTTTCAGCTACATGACATTTTTGCGTTATCGAATTTTTATTGTTTTCATAGCTGCCTGCTTCTCGAGCGTTTTTGCGCAAGTGAAAGTAACCGGTAAATGCGTAGATAAAAAAGGGAATCCCTTGGAATTTATGGACGTAAAGGCTGATCAAGGTGGGATGCCTTATATCGTTAAAACCGACTTCGATGGAAATTTCCAGTTGTTGATTCCAAGCGGAAAAACCAAGTTTCTCTTCCGTTATGATGATTCCAATAAAATGGAAATGGAATTGTTTATTCCTGATCAAGCAACCTATGAGTTGGAAACCGTACGCTTTAATTTCGAGAACCTCGATAGTGTGATTATCAATCGTGATCGAGATATCATAAATGGAATTCCGTCTTTGCCACCGTTTGATTACCAGCGAAATCCGTTGAGTTCGGTTGAAAAATACATTACGTATACAACAGCAGCCACATCGAGTAATGAGCTTACGAATAACTACAATGTACGTGGTGGGAATTACGACGAAAACTTGGTGTACGTCAACGGGTTTTTGATCAATCGTCCGTTTTTAACGCGTTCCGGTCAGCAAGAAGGAATGAGCTTTATCAATACCGCTTTGGTGAAAGATGTACGCTTTAGTGCAGGAGGTTTTCAGGCATTTTACGGTGATAAATTGAGTTCCGTACTCGATATTCAATACAAACGTCCGGATACACTCCACGCTTCTGTTATGGCTTCGTTGCTAGGAGTAGAAGGTCATGTAGAACAAGGAATTGGATCGCGTTTCCGGTATTTGGTTGGCGGACGTTACCGTTCCAACGGTTACTTACTCAATTCATTGCCGACAAAAGGAAATTACAATCCGGTGTTTTGGGACGGGCAATTTGTAACCGAATTTGATATCACCGACAAGTGGCAATGGACTGTTTTGGGGCACATTTCGTCAAACAACTATCAGTTTTCGCCTGTATCTCAGAAAACCGATTTCGGAACAGCGAATGAAGCCTATTCGTTCAATATTTATTTCGACGGAAAAGAAGATACGCGCTTCTTAACCATGACTGGCGGAACGGCATTTAAGTATACCGGAAGAAAACTCAGCGCGAATACGTTTTTCACGGCATTCAGAAGCAATGAACGCGAGTATTTCGATATTCAAGGTCAATACTATATCAACGAATTAGAAACCGACCCTTCGAAAGAAGAATACGGAGATTCGATTGCGGTATTGGGTGTTGGAACATTTATGAACCATGCTCGAAATCGATTGAAAGCTTCTATTTTGAGCGCGTATCACGATGCGACGTATTCATTCAATAAAAACAGTGCGTTTCGTTATGGTTTCGGAATCCAGCACGATGATTTTAGAGATGTATTGAGCGAATGGCGAATGATTGACTCTGCAGGATATTCTGTTCCTCAAAACACAGCGGGCGTTGATTTGTATGAGGTCATCAAAGGCAACCTGAAACTGCAAAACAATCGCGTTCATGCGTATGTGCAACAACACCAGGAATGGTCGGGAGAAAAGAAAAAACGATTTGTCACCAAAACCGTTAAAGTCAAAGATCGTTCTACCGGCTTAAAAGTGATGAAAACCTATTCGGACACCATGAGAGACGGTGTTACGAAATGGGAATTGGATGCGGGAGTTCGTGCCTTGTATACCTCATTCAACAACGATTTTATGGTGACGCCACGTGTATCGGTGAATTTCATTCCGGTGAGATATGTATACAACAAAGATCACTTCGAGCGCCGGTCTATGAAGATTCGTTTTGCTGCTGGGGCGTATTACCAACCGCCTTTTTACCGTGAATTCAGAACTTTTACCGGTGGTTTGAACCCGAATGTGGTGGCACAGAAATCACTTCACTTCGTGCTTGGCGGTGATTACAATTTCTTTATGTGGGGGCGCGAAAAACCGTTTAAAGTATCTGCGGAAACGTACTACAAATATTTGTGGGATATCAATCCGTACGAGATCGAGAATGTGCGTACACGTTATTATGCTGATAATATTGCGAAAGGTTACGCCGTTGGGTTTGATGCCAATATGCACGGAGAATTTGTGAAAGGATTGGAATCATTTTTCAAATTCGGTGTATTATCGACTAAAGAAGATATCAAAAACGATTCATACTGGAATTACTACAATGCTGCAGGTGAACGCATAACCGGAATCAGTGAAGATCAGGTGGTAGCCGATTCTGTTCAGGTATTGCCCGGCTATATTCCGCGACCTTCAGACCAGCGATTAAACATGGGGATTCTGTTTCAGGATCACATGCCCGGATTGGAGCGTTTCATGGTGCAAATGGGCTTGAATTTCGGTTCGCGCTTGCCTTATGGTCAACCAAATCATCAGCGTTACGACGATACACTTCGCTTAAAATCGTATTTCCGTGTCGACATTGGTTTGTCGTTTGATTTATTGAAAAAAGACCGCAGTCTCATTAAAGATAAATGGTACGGAAAATTCAGCGATGCCTTGATCTCGTTTGAAGTATTCAACCTTCTAGGAATCAATAATGTGCTTTCGAAACAATGGATTCAAGATGTAAGTGGCGGTTATTATGCCATTCCGAATTACCTGACACAGCGGCGGTTTAATCTGAAGATTATTGTGAGGATTTAGCTTCGCGCGAAGCGCTTCGCAATTTTGAATGCTTGATTTTTAATGTTGAATTAGATTTTAGGTAAGAACCTCAGTTTCGGAAACCGTTAGGGAATTATCAATTATGAATTGAAAAATCATCAGAAGGATTCACTTGTTTCGTTGAGTTGGTTTCGAAAAAGTATTCAGAAATGCTGATAATGTGGTGAACACAAAGCCCAAAACGATCAAATAGTAAAAGTTGGTAGGATATATACCATATGGACTTCCAGGACTTATTCTTATTAGAAAGATCAAAAAACAACCTAGTAAAAGAATGATTGGTAGTAAAACGATACTAAGAATTCGATTTGCTTTTGATCTTCCAGAAAGACCGGGAATTGCGACAACTGAAATCAGAATGAGGTTGTAAAACCAATACTTTGAATCAAACCCATTAATGAATTCGACATTATATTCGTCAAACTCTAAATTATCAGGTATAAAGGTAACAAGGATTGGACAGAATCCTGAGATAAGTAGTGAGACAGCCCCCAAGATAAACAAGAACTGAACGACTCTCCTCATGATTGTTTAGCTGTTTTTACTGGCGTCCAATTCATTTGTAGTATAGAACTAAGAACCAAAAAACTTAGGAAAGCCCAATTAAAATGTAAATCCCTAAAATAGGTTGACCGGTTTTAAACTATATTCATTATCAAAAATAGTAAACTTTGGTCTTTGTTCAGGAATCATGTTTTTCCATTGTTGAATAAACTCATCAGGACTTTTCATTCTTAGGTTTACATGTGGTCTGTACGAGTTGTAATGTCTCACAGCTCTAGCTACACTTGTTTGCAACTGAGAAAATGATCTGATCCACCAGTGATCAAGGTATTCCTCTTTGATGGTTCTGTTGATTCGTTCAGCGTAAGCATTTTCCTGAGCAGAGAGTCCCATACTCACTTTTGTTCCACCATCTTCAAGAAGTTTAATGTAGGCTTTACTAATGTACTGACTACCTCTATCAGAATGATGGTAATCAGGTCTATTTCTTTTTCCAAGGGCCATTTTTAGCGCTTTGATATTGGCGCTAGCTCTCATGTGGTCCGACACAGCATAGCCAACTATTTCTTTGGAGTAAACATCAATAATGAATACAGCATAATAGTGTCTATCACCAACAGGAATATAGGTGATGTCGGATTGCCAGATCACAGATGGTGCGTTCACACTTTTCCCTTTGATCAAGTTGGGGCGGTAGATGAGTGAAGCAATTGTTGTTCTTCGATAGTTCTTCTTGCGTTTTAGACGATAACCTAGCGACATAAATTCTTCTATAAACCGATCTCGTCCTAGGAAATCCGGTTTCAAGGTATAATACATTTTCTCAACCCCACACCCAGGATGAGCTGCACGTAACTCGTCTGCACGAACTACCAGATCGGTTATTCTCCGATCATGTGTTGATTGCAAACCCGCATACTTATGCACAGCCTGTTTGCTGATGCCAATGGCTTCATACAACTGATTCATGGAGCAGCTTATTTCTTGCCTGTTCTCCCGGAACCACCCGATTGTGAGGTGTCGTAGTTTTTTTTGATATCGATCTGAAGGTCCGTTTTTGCAATATCAATCATCTTCTCCAGATAATCGATCTTGATCTGTTTCTGACCAACAGCACGCTCAAGGTCCTTGATGCGCTGTTCCATCTCTTTAAGCTTTGCAGCACTGCTGTCTTTCATCTCTACGATTCTTGATCCATGTTCGTTAAAAGTAGAAAATTTGTAAATCCAGTTGTAGATTAACTGATAACTCACTCCATATATTCGCGAGAGCTGAAGAACACTGAATTCTCCTGTTTCAAACTCTTTTACCAACTGACGCTTGAAATCAGCGGTGAAACTACGGTGGGTTTTGACAACCCGAATTGTTGTTCTCATATAAATTGACTTTTGTGGTCAACCTATATCAGGGACATACAAAAATTCAACATTAAGCATTCAACATTAAAATCACATCTGCTCCAACACCGCAATCCGTTTTTCGATAGGAGGGTGCGTAGCAAACAATCCGCTTAGAGATTTGTGCTCGATGAACATTTGTTTAACATCATCGCTTTTTACTTCTTCTACTTCGGCGTGACCTGATATTTTGCGCAAGGCAGAAGCCATGGCTTTGGTGTTTCGGGTCATTTCTACCGCTCCCGCATCGGCAAGGTATTCACGCTTACGAGACAACGCGAATTTGAAGAGAATCGACAATAAATAAGCCACAGCAGCAATAGCCAAGG
>Ga0302296_1000689_pt1 | contig 26818 bp, 17 predicted proteins | sample III_Fen_N3_1_FD_194546 | JGI IMG/M metagenome (GOLD analysis project Ga0302296, IMG submission 194546) | Peat permafrost microbial communities from Stordalen Mire near Abisko, Sweden - III_Fen_N3_1 | ecosystem: Environmental > Terrestrial > Soil > Wetlands > Permafrost | place: Sweden: Abisko...
AATAAACCTGTACTTTATGCAGAACCAGGCGGACAGTTCCCAACTCATATCAGTGAGGCAAAGGAAATAAAGCTTGAATGGAACCAATCGGTAATTTCATTCTCTTTTTCAGGTATAAATTATACATCGCCTGCAAATAATCAGTATAAATATATTTTGGAAGGATTTGAAAAAAACTGGAATTTGACCAACTCATTCAGAAGATATGTTACCTATACAAATCTTGATCCGGGAGATTATACTTTGAGGGTAATAGCATCAAATAATGATGGAATATGGAATGAGAAGGGGATTTCCCTCCGGATTGTTGTCCTCCCTCCCTGGTGGAAGACAATATGGTTCCGGTTGACATCGCTTCTAATAATAGCTTTTTTAATCAGTTCCATTTTTATTCTAAGGGTAAGGACTTTTAAAAAACAAAAAAAACAGCTTGAACAAACAGTACTGATAAAGACGGCTGAACTTCGGGAGAAAAATGATGTGCTGATCAGGCAGACTGATGAACTAAATAAGTCCAACTCATTGCTTGAAGAGCGCAGGAAGCAAATTGAAAAGCAAAGCGATGAATTATCATCTCAGAAAGAGGCGCTTGTAGAAATGAATGAGGAATTAAACGCTTCCAATATATCTAAAGATAAGTTCTTTTCGATTATTGCTCATGATCTCAAGAATCCTTTCAACAGTATAATAGGTTTCAGTTCAATACTTAAGGAAGATGTGTTATTGCGGAACCCTATTGAAATTGAGAAATCTGCAACTGTAATAAATGATTCTGCGGTACATACATACAGGTTGCTTGAGAATCTTCTGGAGTGGGCTAATTCGCAGAGTGGGAAAATATCATATAATCCTGGATCATTAGACCTGAACAATATTTTAATACTGGAATTCAATACGCTTAAAGATATTGCAAGCGCTAAAAATATTGAACTGGTGAGTTATATTGACAATTCGCTGAAGATTCTGGCGGACCGAAATATGCTCAGGACCATACTTAGAAATCTTATTTCAAATGCTATAAAGTTTACTCCCAGAAATGGCATAGTTACAGTAAAAGCATCAATTACCGACATTCACGCTGAAATCTCAGTAATCGATAACGGAATAGGAATGACTCAGGAAACCATGGCACAGCTTTTCAGAATTGATGCCAATCTGACAACCCGGGGTACGGAAAATGAAAAAGGTACAGGTCTGGGCTTGTTCCTCTGCAAAGAATTTGTCGTTAAGCATGGGTGGCAGATTTCTGTTGAGAGTAACCCGGGCACCGGGAGTGTCTTCAAACTTATTCTGCCCCTGACATCCATACTTTAACCTGCATATTTTTTAATTTAGATTATTGGCTCAGGTTTTCACATTCCCGATTCAGCTTAAATCATTTAATTAAAAAAGGAAATTGCATTTTAATTCTGTATCTTTAAAAATGGTAAAATTTATAATAATTACTTTCAAATTAGCGTAATCAGCAGTGTTTGTTATAAATGTTCTTAAGTTGAGGCGTAGACATTCTTGCAGGTGGATTTTAATATTTTTATTGCTTTGTCTTTCAGAATTTTCCAATCTGTATAGTCAGAGGAAATATTCAAAATTCAATCATCTTACCGTAAACGATGGACTATCAAGTAATCGTATAAGATGTATATATAAGGATACGAAGGATTATTTATGGATGGGGACAGATGTCGGCCTGGATAGATTTGACAGTTACCAGGTAAAGAAATACAGGCATAATGATAAATTGCCGGGATCGATCAGCAGCGATATTCTGACATGCATTTATGAAGACAAACAAAAGAAACTCTGGTTTGGAACTTATGATGGTTTGAACTTGTTTGATCCCTCCGGTGATAATTTTAAAGTATTCAGGAATAACAGCCTTGACGATTCGAGCCTCAACAGCAACTGCATTACAGGAATTGTAGAGGATAAAAAAGGGAACCTATGGGTTGTTACTGACGGAAGCTGTCTCAACAGATGGGACCCCGAAATGAGAAAATTCATTCGTTTCCCGTTTGAATCAAGAAAGCATGGACTTTCAGTTCGCCCTTCCAGAATGGCTGCCATAGATTCAAAAGGATATATTTGGGTAGGATCAATCAGTCCGGGTATAATCCGGTTCGATCCTGAAACCGGTTTATTTACAAGATTTGAAGATAAGACTGCTGATCAGGGCCAGTTCAGCTATAAAAGCCTGTATATTGACAAGGACGATAAAATATGGATTGCCACCGATGGGTTGGGATTTTTTTCGTATGATCCGTTGAACAATAAGTTTAAGCATTTCTCTCTTAATGCTAAAGGAGAGGGTACAAATCTGAATTTTATTCTTGATATTATTCCGGAAGATGATCGTTTTTTACTACTCGCCGTCGATCAGGGAGGCATTAATCGTTTCGATAAGAAAACCGGGATGTTTGATTATATTATGTACAACGAAGCCTATGAAGACGGGTTGAATAACAACGGGATATGGTGCTTTCACAAAGATAGGGAAGGCATACTATGGATTGGCACATCCGGAGGAGGAATAAATTATTTTAATCCACAGAAAGAAAGATTTAAATTATTTTCCCACAATAGCAGTAACCCTAACTCATTGTCATATAATTTCACTGGCAGCTTGTTTGAAGATCATGAGGGAATAATTTGGATCGGTACGGACGGGGGAGGACTGAACTCTTATAATCCTAAAACCGGTAAGTTTATAATATATAAGCATGATTCCGGAAACCCCTACAGCATAAGCGGAAATGTAATTCGTGGCATAGCCGAAGATAAAGATTTTAATATATGGATAGGGACATGGGATGCGGGACTTAACAGGTTTGACAGGAAGACCGGACGATTTTACAGATACCTGCCTGATGATAAAAAGTCCTCGATATCAGATAAAACGATCTGGAATCTCTTTATTGATCATAATAATAAACTGTGGATAAGCATCTATAATATCGGTATTGACATCTTTGATATAAAAAAAGATGCAGTCATTACCCGATTCAGACCTAATCCGGATAATCCAGGTTCCCTGAGCGGTAACAATTGCTGGTTTTTTTTCGAAGATGAGCTGAACAAAATGTGGATATGTACACAGAATGGCCTTGATATTTACGACAGTCATACAAATATATTTAAAGTCTTAAAGTTCCCTGATAATAATATCGGGTCATTCTTTAAAGACAAGTCAGGCTATATCTGGGTTGGAAGTGATACCAAAGGATTATTTATGTGTAATCAGGACGGGACTATTCTGAAAACATACAATACTTCCAACATCTTGTCTAACAACAGAATACATGCGATAACCCAGGATAAGAACGGAGATATCTGGATTTCCACTAATTCGGGTATTTTCAGGTTAACACCGGGTACCCAGGGTGTAAGGAATTATTCAAAGGAAGATGGATTACAAGGGGACCAGTTCTACCAGCAGTCGTTTCTTAAAACCAGGGAAGGCCAGCTTTATTTTGGAGGGTATAGTGGTCTCAACTCTTTTTACCCCGATAGCTTAAAAGACAATGATTTTATACCTCCTGTCTATATTACAGATTTTCAGATTTTCAATAAACCTGTTGTCTACGCTGTTCCCGGGGCTCAGTTCCCCACCCATATAAGTGAGGCAAAAGAAATTACGCTGAAGTGGAACCAATCAGTATTCTCCTTCTCTTTCGCGGCTATTAATTATATTCATCCTAAGAAAAACCAGTATTCGTATATAATGCAGAATTTTGAAAAAGACTGGAACAATACTGACGCTTCAAGAAGATATGTAACCTATACGAATTTAGACCCTGGTGAATATACTTTCAGGGTTAGAGCTTCAAATAACGATGGAGTCTGGAATAATGAAGGTACCTCTTTGAAAATAATTATTTTACCACCATGGTGGAGGACAATCTGGTTCAGGATCATTGGCCTGTCTGCAATTGTTTTCATCATTTTTGTTTTCTTCAGGTCGCGTGTAAGTCAACTGAACAAACAAAAAATCTTACTGGAAGAAACTGTTGCCTTAAAAACTGCTGAATTAAAGGAACTTAATGCCTCGAAAGATAAATTCTTTTCAATTATAGCTCACGACCTTAAAAATCCGTTTAATACACTTATCGGCTTCAGTGAAATGATGAAAGAATCAGTGAAACTGAATGATTCTTCTACTTTTTATGAATATGCAGTGATGATAAATACTTCTGCCGTTCAAACATTCCGTTTGCTTGAAAACCTTCTGGAATGGGCAAGCTCACAACGAGGAAAACTGGAATTTGTTCCAATACCTGTAAATTTATACGAACTGGTTAAAGAAGAATTTTCAATGGCGGAAGAAATGGCTTTAGGTAAAGATATTAAACTGAATAATAATGTGGATGAATCAATCATGATCAAAGCTGATAAAAACATGAGCAGGACCATCCTTCGGAATCTTATTTCAAATGCAATTAAGTTCTCCAACAGGAACGGACAGGTAGATATAAATGCCAGTATAACAAATAGTATGGCTGTTATCTCGGTCTCAGATAACGGGATAGGAATCTCAGAAGATACTTTGTCTAAACTTTTCAGGTTGGATGCTAATATTTCAACCCATGGCACTGATAATGAGAAAGGCACCGGTTTGGGCTTATTTCTTTGTAAGGAATTTGTTGAGAAACATGGTGGAAAGATATGGGTAGAGAGTAAACAGGGCAGGGGAAGCACTTTTAATTTTGAATTACCTTTGGCTCAGAATTAAGACGGAGAATATCGCTACCCTATTGGACGAGAATATGATACCAGTTAAATCATAATTCATATAATGAATAAAACTAAACTCTTTATTATCAGTGCAGTTGTTCTGACAACTGCTGCATGTACGCAGATTAATAAACCTGTAACTGTAATTAAATCTGTCGGTCCGTCGCCGGTTGAAGAAATAAATTCGGGGAATGTTCCTTTTGAGAACTATTTCAGTGACAAAACTATGCGCCTCGATTATTTCCATACAGGAACTGCAAATGAAGAGCATTTTTCTACTGACAGGATTGTGTCGGATGGTGTCTGGAGCGGCAGTAAAAAGATACTCAGCGATGATCTGAAACTTGGTTTATACTTTTTTAAGGTAATTGACAAGGAGTCAAAGACATTAATCTATTCCAGGGGCTTCGCCAGTATATTTGGTGAATGGCAGACAACACCTGATGCAACTGAAAAATGGGGAGTATTTCAAGAATCCGCCCGGTTTCCATGGCCGCTTAAACCAGTTAGGGTGCTTTTGCAAAAAAGAGATACTTTGAATAATTTTAAGACGATATGGACCATCGAGATTGATCCTCATTCACGCGAGGTAAATCCTGCAGACCTGGTTCATACGAACAAAGTCGATATTATTGCAGAGAACGGTTCCCCCGATCAGAAAGTTGACATTGTTATTCTCGGTGACGGTTATTCAAAAGGCGAGATGGAAAAATTCAGAAAAGATGCAGCCAGACTTTCGGGTAACCTCATGAATGCAGAGCCTTTTAAATCTCACTCAAAGGATTTTAATATAAGAGCAATCGAAACTCCGGGAGAATCTTCGGGTGTTAATAAACCCCATCATGGAGTGTTTAAACGAACCCCGTTAAAGGTACATTACAGTAGCTTTGACTCTGAGAGATATGCATTATCGTATGATAACCCGACAATACGAGACGTTGCTTCACAGGTACCCTACGATCTAATGGTAATATTGATCAATGAGCGAACTTATGGAGGAGGAGGGATCTATAATCTCTATACTACTGTTGCTGCGGATAATAAGTATTCAGAATATATCATGATACATGAAATGGGGCATCATACTGCAGCTCTTGCCGATGAGTATTATACCTCGGCGGTTTCGTATGAGGTCCCGGAAGTTAAGATAGAACCATGGGAGACTAACCTTACGGCCTTACTTGATAAAGATAACCTTAAATGGAAAGACCTTGTTGAGGAAGGAACTCCCATTCCAACCCCATGGAATAAAGAAGAGTTCGATAAATTCGGATATTCAATTCAGAAACAGCGCGATAGCCTTCGGGCTGCTCAGGTTCCTGAAGAAATAATGGAAAATCTTTTTTCACATCAGATGGATCAGGAAAACAACTTCTTCGGCAAGGAAAAATACAAAGACAATGTAGGCGCCTTTGAAGGTGCAGGGTATCTGGCAAAAGGACTATATCGGCCCCAGGTCGATTGTATCATGTATACACGTCATATGAAATTCTGTAAGGTCTGCAGGAAATCCATAGAAAATGTTATTAATCAGTATATTAAGTAAGCACCGAATCGGTGGGGTTAAAGGTACTTTGTAAGCAGGAGCAATGAAAAAATCACCTGAAATTTCTCATGTCCTGCCATTTTATCTTTTTACAGCCGGCGTTTTTCTCTTAATTGTGTTCAAGGACCTGTTTTCGAACGGTATGTTCCTAGACGGGACGATCTATTCAGATGTATCAAAAAACCTGGCAAATGGTTCAGGTACATTCTGGAATCCTCATTTTACAGCCACCTGTATACCTGATTTTCATGAACACCCTCCTCTGGCAATCGGCATTCAGAGCTTGTTCTTTACATTATTCGGCGAAACCAGGTATGTAGATCGGATATATTCCCTGATGACTGTTATTATTAGCGGATTAATAATTCTTAAAATTTGGAAGACACTGGGATATAAAAACGGATGGATACCTTTGTTAATATGGATTTTAACCCCTACGGTATTCTGGGCTTCCTATAATAACCTGCTTGAAAATACACTGACAATTTTCACTTCATTGTCGGTCCTGTTTTATCTGAAAAACCACCAAACAGGTAATTTTTTCTTTATACCTCTTTCGGGAATAATGTTAGCTTTTGGATTCCTTACCAAAGGGTTTGTAAGTTTTTTCCCATGGACATTCCCATTTCTGTTATGGATGTTCCTTAAACATAAATCCTTCTGGAAAATGGTCACTGACAGTGGATGGATTATATTATCAACGCTTGTCCCCTTATTATTTTTAATTACTTTATCACCTGTTGCATCGGAGAGCCTTCATAAATACATTGATAATCAGGTAGTAAATAGTATAAGAAATGTTGTTACCGTTGACTCGAGATTTGATATCCTGAAAAGATTGATTGAAGAAATAACACCTGCAGCCGGTCTTTGTCTGGTAGTAATCTTAACAGGTCGGTTCAGAAAATCACCTGTTGTTTTAGAAAAAGCTGTATATCTGAAAGCTTTTGTATTTCTGACACTTGTGCTGACAGGAGTATTGCCAATAATGATAAGCATGAAACAAAGTGGATTTTACATACTTCCTGTTTATCCTTTCTTTTCGATTGGAACGGGAATACTGATGTATCCTTTATTAAATGATAAGATGTTACGGACTAACTTTGAGTCAAAAGGATTTCTGTTTTTTAAATGGTTCTCGTTTGGGTTATTTGCAGTCGGTATTTTATTATCAATCATATATTCAGACGGATACAGTCGTGATAAATTTAAAATTAAGGATACTAAAACTATTATTGAAATTATTCCAAAAGGTGAGATAATAAATATTTATCCTAAAATGTATGAAGACTGGAGCCTGCACGCTTATTACGCCAGATTTAAAGATATCAGTCTTGATCCTGACCTTCATAACCGCAGGGAGTATTTGTTAATAAAGAATGAATACTATTCTGATACTCTTCAGTATAATTATAATCCTGTGAAGCTTAATTTACAGCAGTATCAGCTCTTCAAGAGAAAATAACAGGTTATGAAGACTGATTACTGGGATATGCGTTTTAAAAATGAAGGGGCAATGTGGAAATATGATCCCTCTGAATCGGCATATAGAGCGGTCGAGCAGTTTAAAATGGAAAATATAAATGACATCCTGATTCCGGGATTCGGATATGGCAGGAATGCCATGTTGTTTCTGGATCAGGGATTTAGCGTTACCGGAATAGAGATCTCACGGTCAGCGATTGAATTGGCGAGAGAAAATGGAATTGACTGCCCGATTCACAATGGATCCGTTACAATGATGCCTTTCGATAAAAAATGTTATCAGGGAATCTTTTGCTACGCGTTGATCCACTTACTAAATAAAAATGACAGGGGAATCTTCCTTAAAGCGTGTTATAATCAATTAATGCCCGGTGGAGTTATGATATTTAGCATTGCTTCGAAAACGACCAGCTTATATGGTTCAGGAAAGTATATAAGTAAAGACAGGTACGAAATAGCAAAGGGATTGACTGCTTTTTTCTATGATTCAGATTCTGTAATCTCAGAGTTTTCAAAGGTTGGGATGGTTGGGTTCGAGGATATTGAAGAACCTGTTAAGTTTATGAAAGGAGAGGAGCCGGTGAAACTTATTTATGTGATATGCAGAAAACAGGTTTGACCTGTTACCGGAAAACCATTCTTACTCTGACGCTATCTTCAACAGATTTTCCATTCTCTTGTGCCGGTATCCATGAAGGGCCGGATTTAAGAACTCTGATTGCTTCATTTGAAAAGTCCTGACCCGGGCTCCTGACTATTTTTATATTATCAAAGGTCCCGTCAATATGGACAATCAAGCTTACGATCACAACAGCTTTTTTCCCGGAAAGCAAATTCCCGGATCGGTGGAGATTATTCATTATGTACTTGTTGAATTTTGATATCCCCCCCTCTGGTTGGGGAGGATTATGGCTGGCTGCAGAATCTTCCTGATCAGTATCATTACGGTTTACTCCATATCCGACTACAACAACTTCACTTAGAGAAGTAAGAGATGGATTTAGCAGTACTTTTATTTCCGAGTCAGGCTTAATCTCAATAGTTTTGGATTCCATCCCGATACAGCTCACAACCAGCGACTTCAGACCAGAGTCAGGCAGATTAATCCTGAAATTACCTGAAAGATCAGTAATTGCAGCCTCACTTGTGCCCTTTATGTTGACAGTTGCACCGGGAACAGGCATATTATCTTCAGAAGAAACTACAATTCCGTTTGCTGTATATGCAGACTCTGAAATTGCCTTTAACTTAGCTGATTCATTCACCGGAGCCGCCCGGCGGGTATCACTTACTGTAACTTTATTCAGTTCTGTCTTATATTCCTGCACTTCTTCAGCCTTACATGTTTCTCTTATATCCAGCTTTCCATTTACACTTCGTTTTGATACTGCTTCCGGGCTCTGATTAACTGGTAATTGATTATCCGATTTTTTTGATGAAACCATCGTTTGTTTATCTTTATCTGACTGAGTAACGATAGGTGCTGAAACCGGTTGGTTTAAGGGAATTTCCAGAGGCGTAATTATTTTAGAATTGTCTGCAAGTTGTTTTTCTGTCCCGGGTGTCCGAATAAGTAAATACAGACTTGATATTATCATCAAAACGGCAACCGAAGCTGCTAGCCGGTAAATAGCCGTTCGTTTCCATGTTGCAGTTCGTCTTCCAAGCTGCTTCCGGAGTTTATTAATATCTTTCCGAGCCTCACTTTCTGATATATAACTTAAACCTTCACTGGCTTCCTCTGTGAAACGATCCTTCTGAAGTTCTTTTTCAAACGAATTTCTCTCTTCACCGGATAGTTCATCACGATGGTACCGGAATATGTCCCGGATTTTGTCTTTTTTATATTTGCTCTTGTCCGACATGTTTTTCTTCAAGACAAAGTTTCAGATTTCTTTTTGCATTCTGCAGATAACTTTTTACCTTTTTTTCATCCAGATCGAGTTTCCCTGCAATTTCCTTATAGCATCTGTTTTCATAATAAAACAGGTGTATACATGCTTTTTGTTCTCCTTTCAGTCTTTCTATACAGTCTGTCAGTGCGTTGTCAATATCCGGGTCATCGCTGTCAATAGGATGCATTTGAAGATCATTTTCCATAAAAATGACAGAATCTTCCATCCAAGCCTGCATATGTTCATTATGAGTTTTTTGAAACCTTAATTGCATCAGGCAATAGTTTTTTGTCACCACATGCAACCAGCTTCTGAAGTTATCAATTCTCTGTTTAGGGATCTCATTTATAAGCTTTTCAAAGATCTGTATAACAGCATCTTTTGATTCGTCCCGGTCTTTAAGATACTTAAGGCATACACCGTATACAAGTGTCATGTATCGTGAATATAGTTCCCCAAGGACGTCAGGGTTTTTCCCCGAAACGAATTCCCTGAGGAGCTCCTTATCACTCTTCTTTTCTGGTGCTTTACCCTTAAGCTTAAATATCATATAGCAATAGTAAGGTATTTTTAGTTACGCGGAGTCCTCAGAGCAGATACAAAGTTATTCAGAGGTTTTATAGCAATCTTAGTGTTTTCTCTATGGTTCTCTGTGCCTTCTCTGCGCCTCTAAGTGCAAGTTTTTCATCTACTTCTTAACTGCTATTAAAGATAGCTTAAATATAAAAATAACGGACCTCTTTTATGGAATTTGAGGATATGCTGCATCATGTAATAAACGTTTAACCAAATTATCACATTATGAAAAACAGTTTATCTATTCTGGCAGTTATGCTTCTGGCTGCAATCATGATTGCATTCACAGACTCAAAAACAATTACCGGTAAAGTCACCGACCAGCAAGGTCAACCTCTTCCGGGTGTAACAGTGAAAGTCAAAGATGTGGATCGGTCTTCCGCATCTGTTATTACTGATCTTAACGGCATATATAAGATTACAGTTGACCAGAAAGCCCGGGTTCTTGTCTTTTCATTTATTGGCTTTTACTCCGTTGAGGAGACAATATCAGACAGGAGTATTATTAATATAAAAATGCACGAGAATTTCACCTCTCTTAATGAGGTTGTTGTTGTGGGATACGGATCAACACGCGATATGGCCTCAAAGGGGGTTCCTACGGCATCACCTTCCCCCTCAGGTTATTCTTCTCAACGCTCGTTTAAGAGGTATAATGGAAACTTCAATACTGAAGGATATTCTGTCGTAACTGAAAACGGCTTTAAAAGTGTTAAAATGAATCCTCTTTCAACATTCTCGATCGATGTTGATAATGCTTCATATTCAAACATTAGGAGGTTTATTAATATGGGTGAATTACCGCCGGTTGATGCAGTTAGGATTGAGGAAATGATTAACTATTTCAAGTATAATTACCAGGAGCCTGTGGGTGAACATCCTTTTTCAGTTTATACCGAACTTGCTCAATGTCCCTGGAATAAGAAAAATATGCTTCTTCATATAGGATTAAAGGGTAAAAGCATTGATAAGGCAGCACTTCCTCCCTCAAACCTTGTATTTCTTATTGATGTCTCAGGCTCAATGAGTGATCCGGTTAAATTGCCTCTCCTGAAATCAGCTTTCAGTCTGCTTGTAAAAGAGCTCAGGGCTCAGGACAGAGTCGCAATAGTAGTTTATGCCGGTGCAGCAGGACTTGTCCTGGAATCAACACCCGGAAACCGGAAAGAAGTAATCCTTGCAGCTATTGATAATCTGGAGGCAGGAGGGTCAACGGCAGGCGGAGCAGGTTTAAAACTCGCATATGATGAGGCAGAAAGAAACTTTATAAAAAATGGGAATAACAGGATAATCCTTGCCACAGACGGCGATTTTAATGTCGGCGAATCATCAAATGGCGGTATGGAACGGCTTATAGAAAAGAAAAGGGAACTTGGGGTTTTCATTACCGTTCTGGGCTTTGGAATGGGTAATGTGAAAGATGATAAAATGGAAATAATCGCCGATAAGGGTAACGGAAATTATTCTTATATCGATAACCTTCAGGAGGCCAGGAGAGTGCTGGTTCGTGAATTCGGAGGTACACTTTTCACTATCGCAAAAGATGTCAAATTTCAGGTAGAATTTAATCCAGCCAGAATTAAATCTTACAGGCTGATAGGCTATGAAAACAGACTTCTTAACGAAGAGGATTTCAATGACGACACAAAAGACGCAGGTGAAATGGGCTCAGGCCACAATGTAACTGCACTTTATGAATTGGTGCCTGCAGGTTCAGCTCAGTTGCGACCAACAGTTGATCCGCTTAAATATCAAAAGACCAGAATGGATGAGGCTAAAGACGATCCGTCAGGTGAGTATCTTACAATTAAACTCCGTTATAAGAAGCCGGACGGTTTTACAAGTATGCTTCTGGATAAGCCTGTAAATGGATATGTAGCTGAGGTTGAGGATGCTTCTGACAATCTTAAGTTTGCAGCCGCTGTATCTGAGTTTGGAATGATTCTCAGAAATTCTGAATTCAGGGGAAATTCTACTCTCGAAAGCGCTGCACGTCTTGCAGCGTCGGGAAAGGGAAATGATGATGATGGATACAGGTCTGAACTTATCAGGTTGATAAATACGGTAAAAGATATGAGAATATTGACTGATGAGGAATGATCTAAAAAAACCTCTGTGTAACTCCGCGTTTCCTCTGTGCCACTCTGTATGACTTCCTTATTATTTCACAGAGAAACACAGAGAAAGCACAGATGACCACAGAGAAAGCACAGATAACCACATAGATATCATATTGAATTAACGTATATAAAACATTGCATCCTTTAAGTATATTTATAATTATAATATCTTTAAACCTAATTTTATCTTTGGTATGAGCAGAAAATCAAAAGGTTTTGTTATTGGCGGGTTGTCTGGATTGATAGTTTCAATTTTTACATTTCTTGTATATGCAGGAATTATTTCTAAAAAACTTATTCCTGCGGTTCCTGATCGTCAATCATTATCTGCCCCTGTGTATGAACAATTAGAGGAAGCCTACAGGAAAGCAATAAAAAGACCTTCTTCGGATAATATTGGCGACCTGGCAATGTCCTTTCATTCAAACGCATTTTATGACAAGGCTTCAATCTGCTACTCACTGGCGATTAAGAAGGATAGAAAAAAATGGATATGGAGCTATTATTTGGGTTGTCTGAATAGGGAAATGGGTGATACAAGGTCGGCAATAAAAAATTTCAAACATGTAACAGAAATCAAACCTGACCAGTATCTAGCCTGGTATTATGAAGGTGAATGTTACCGGAAAGTTGGTCAGAATGATAGTGCTGAATACACATTTAATAAGATTATAGCCAATCTGGATAGGAATGAAATATTAAAAACCGAAAGACGATACGATTATTTTCCGTTCGCTACTTACACGATGTATAATCTCGCCAGACTCTACATGAATAGCAACCGTGCAGACAAGGCTGAAAAATTGCTAACGGATATAATTGACTATCAACGGGCATTTGGTCCGGCCTACCGGTTACTAGGTAATGTATATAGTCTTAAAGGTGATGAAAAGTTAAGCAAAACTTACCTTGTCAGGGCAAATGATCTTACCGTGAATCCCACTCCGGTTGATACCCTTATTGACAGACTTTCGCTCAAGTCGCGATCAGCTGACTACCTGCTCAGAAAGATAGATGAAGCGGAAAATAATATCTTTCCGGAATATGCTATGGATCTGGTTACCCATTCTTTAGTTTATTTTCCAGCAAATAATTACCTGGTTGCCAAAGCAATAAAGCTCTTTCTGGTAAGAGATATGGGAAAAAAAGCTTTACCATACCTCAATCAGCATATCAGTTATTTCAGCAATGATTTTAAGGAATTGAAAAATGTTGGTGATCTACTTTATAGCAAAGCCTTTTATCCTGAGGCAATGAGATATTATTCACTTGCCCTGAAGCTTAGTCCGGATGATAGTCAGGTTCAGTCATGCGCTATAATCTGTATTTCAAAAGAGGGTAAAAAAGATCAGGCACTTAGTATGCTATCTGAAGTTCTTGAAAAAAACAAATCGAACCCGGGGGTAATTGCTGACGGAATTACTCTCCTACTTAACCTTGGAGAGAAGGAAAAAGCTGTTAAATGGTTATCAAGACTTAAATCACTTTCGCCATCCTTCCCGAGGGGCAGGCAAATATCAGGAATACTGGCTGAAAAAGACGGGAGATGGAATGATGCTCTTTTAAATTACAGGTCAGCATTCAGCGAAGATCCGGATGATATGACAACCATCAGATTGCTGGGTAATCTTTTGTTAAGGCAAAAACTATGGGCCGGTGCATTAGAACATTTTCAGAAGGCTCTTGAAATTCATCCTAATGAACCTTATATCCTTGAGCGGCTGGGAACACTGTATGTTACTTGCACTGACGCGAAGTTAAGAGACATAGCCAAAGGAAAATATCTATGCGAAAGAGCATTTATAAATACTTCGAGCCAATCAGTAACCATGATTTCTGCCGGAAGAAGTCTGGCTATAGCCTATGAAGTCAGCGGCGATAATCAAAATGCCATGAAAATCATTAAGATGACCATTAACTCGGCAAGTGCTGAAAATGCACCGCAAGTATATATGGATGATCTCCGGGCTTTGTTACAACAATTCAAAAAAATGAATTAAACTACATATAATCAATTTATTGCCTGATTTTAGAAAAGAAAATCTCTTTATATGTACTGCTTATTGGTATTCTCTGATCGGCAATAAGAATTACACCTCTTTCAACCGACTGTATCTTATCAATAGCAACAATATAAGATTTATGAACCCTGCAAAATTTACTTGCCGGAAGACTATCCTCTAGTTTTGAGAAGCTCTGTAAAGTCATTATTTTTTTATTGCTGCAAATAATCCTCAGATAGTCTTTCATCCCTTCAATATATAGAATATCCTTAATATCGATCCTCTCTAGCCGGTACTCAGTTTTAACGAATATAAACGAGTCTTTGCCGGAGTCGGGCAGCAGGCTCTTGTCCTTTTTTGCGTAATAGTCCATTACCTTATTCACAGCCTGCAGAAAACGATGAAACGGGAACGGTTTCAGGAGGTAGTCTGTGACATTTAGATCGAAGCCTTTAAGTGCGTACTGATCATATGCTGTAGTCAGTATTACTCTGGAGTCTGCCCCGGCGGTCTCGAGAAACTGGATACCTGTAAACTGCTCCATCTGGATATCCAGAAAGATAAGATCCACCTTGTTTTCTTTAAGCCATCCCAATGCTTCTACGGCATTATCGAAAGTTCTTAAAATACTAAGTTCCGGAACTTTACTTACAAAACCTTCAAGCTTTGAAAGTGCAAGAGGTTCATCGTCAATGGCGATACAATTAAGCTTCATTTGTGTCGATGGTGAGTTTCACCTGATAAAATTTATCCTCTGGATTTATAAAAAGCTGATATTTACCAGGATATGTAAGATCAAGCCTTTTCTTTAAATTAATAATTCCAAATCCGGAATGACCAGCTTCTGATCCGTTTTTATTATTCTCATAGTAATTAGAGGTTTCGAACTCAACTTTCCCGTTTGCAGATGAAATCCGGATATACACGCATGGTTTGGCGGATCTGAAACTGGCGTATTTAAATGCATTTTCAATAAGAGGAACAAAAAGTGCAGGAGAAATAAGTATATTCATGTCACCACTAACCTCAAACCTGATATCATCAGGTGACTTTATTCTCATCCTGTGGAGTTCAATAACATTACGGACATACTCAATTTCCCGATTAAGATCAACAACATCCGAAGCCGTTTCGTATGTGAGGTAACGCATTATATCCGACAGCCTGATAAGGGCTGCAGAAGCCTCTTCCGGATTTTTGTGAATGAGTGAATCTATATTGTTCAGAGTGTTGAAGAGAAAATGGGGATTTAGTTTGCTTTTAAGAAGGTCGAGCTCCACAGCGAGTTTTTGCTTATCAAGCTCTGCTTTCTGATTCATTGTTGAGAACCAGTTGAGGATTACACTGAAAAATGAGCCAAAGATAGCGGCAGTCAATACTGGATAATAGCCGCTCATATGCATCTTTAGTGAATAGTCACGATAGAAGTTATGGAGAGTTCCTTCAAACCAGGCTCTTGCTGTAAAAAGTATCGTATAACCAAAAAAAGGCATAATAAGAACAACGAAAAATGAAAGAATGAAAAATTCGATTATTTTTTTCCGGTAGAGAAAATAAGGAACCATAACAAGATAGAAGAGGTAAAAAACAACCATCAGGTACAGGAAGCCAATTATATTGGAGACTATCGCTTCCGGAGGCACTCCCTGTTTTATGTTGGCATAAGGCAGATTTGCAAAAAGTGCAAACAGCCATATGAAAATATGGATATATGTGATTCTCTTTTTACTCATTTCGTGTCAGTATTTACAAAATTATCATAAAATATATGTTATTACAAAACCGATATACGAGTTCAACAACTTTATCGCTGTATTATGTGTTACTATCTTTGAAATGATTAAACCCGGGTCTGATTAATTTCAAGGACTATTAATTGGTGATAGAAAATCGATTTATATATTTGCAAAGATTAAATCCAATAAATTAAAGGGATATTAATGGGAAAGTTATCATATTTTGCTCCTCCTGTCAGATCATCTGCAGAACAGATATTAAAAGAAAATGATCTTGTAAAGTCCCAGGCTTTCTTTACGAATTTATTCGGAGCTATGACCGGAATAGCGGCGGTCATCAATAGAAAACGGCAGATTGTTTATGCTAACAGCGAACTGCTTTCTATGTTAGGTGTCAATACAATAGAACCAATACTCGGAAAAAGACCCGGCGAGGTTATTTCATGTATCCATTCCGATGAAGAACCATATGGATGCGGTACATCAAAGGCATGCGCCTACTGCGGTGCTGTTAATACAATCCTCGAAAGTCAGCAGGCTGGTGTCAGAGTAACGAAAGAGGCTCATATTTCAAGTGTCGTTGACGGGAAGCACAAAAGCTGGGACCTTAAAGTAGTTTCAACTCCTATATCGTTCGATGGAGAAGCTTTCTCAGTTCTCATATTACAGGATATCAGTGATGAGAAAAGAAGAGCTGCTCTTGAGAGAATTTTCTTTCATGATTTGTTGAACAGTGTTGGCGGACTTAATGGTTTGCTTACAGTACTTAAGCAGGGAGCAAATCCTGAGGAGACAAAAGAATTAATAAACCTTTCTGAAGAGATCAGCCGGAATGTGATCGAGGAAATTCTGCTGCAACGACAGATCAGGGAAGCTGAAAACGGAGAACTCTTACTAAAAATAGAAGCATTGAATTCTCTTGAGTTGCTCGATTCAGTAATCAATAATATTACGTTCCATGAATCGGGTAAAGAAAAAAGTATTCTTGTCTCGGATAACCCTGCAAACATTGTTTTCGAATCGGATAAAGTACTTCTTCAAAGGGTGATAATCAACCTGTTGAAAAACGCTCTTGAAGCAACGCCCATTGGAGGATCTGTAGTTGCCGGAATAAAAAACAGTGAAAACAATATAACATTCTGGGTTAAAAATGATCAGGTTATACCCGGGGAAGTTCAGATGCAGCTGTTCCACCGATCTTTCAGTACAAAAGGTGAAGGCAGAGGTCTGGGAACCTATAGTATCAGATTATTGACGGAAAACTATCTGGAGGGTAAAGTAAGTTTCATCAGCAATGAAAATGAAGGTACCGTCTTTTATATCAATCTGAACAAGAAATTTCCTGTAAATCTGACATAGGACTTTTTAGCAATCCGGAACTTGTCTCCTAATCAGCAGTTTCTGAGAAATTTGTCTATCTCTTTTGCAACTTTCCTGCCTGAAGCAATTGCCGTAACAATCAGAGTTGCACCATTAACAGAATCACCTGCAGCGAATACCTTTTCCCTGCTTGTAGAGTGATTATGATCAATCCTGATATTTTTTCTCTGGTCGAGCTCCAGTTCAAGTTCTGACAATAATCCTTCAAGAACGGGATGAACAAAGCCCATTGCAAGCAATACAAGATCAGCCTCTATTATCTTTTGTGTTCCCGGAACAGGCTGCATAGTATACTGCTTATCCTTTACTATCCATTCTACCTCTTCAACTTCAACGCCTGTGAGATTACCATTGGTTCCATGGAACTTCAATGTTGAAAGATTCCAGAAACGCTCACAACCCTCCTCATGCGATGTTGACGTTTTCAGGATTTTCCCCCAGTATGGCCATGGATTATTTGCAGCCCTGGTGAGAGGTGGTTTAGGAAGTATCTCAATCTGTGTAACACTAAAAGCTTTCTGTCTGATTGATGTTCCAACACAATCAGAACCAGTATCACCTCCTCCGATAATCAGAACTTTCTTGCCTTCAGCTGTAATTGGATTTGCTGTAGAAACAATCTGACCAGCATTGACACGATTCTGCAAGGGAAGGAAATCCATCGCAAAATGGATACCTCTGAGATCTCTTCCTTCCGTGTGAATATCACGTGGATGGCCGGCTCCTATGGTAATACAGACTGCATCAAACTGCTCGAGAAGTTCTTTGCCTGATATATCCTTACCAATATTTATTCCTGTTCTGATTATAAGACCTTCCTTTTCCATCAGATCAAAGCGTCTGTCGACAATAGCTTTACTTAGCTTAAAATCAGGAATCCCGAACCTGAGCAAACCTCCGGGCTTTTCATCTTTCTCAAAGAGTGTCACCAGATGCCCCGTTTTATTTAACAGGTCAGCTGCCGCCATTCCAGCCGGGCCGCTACCGATTACTGCAACTTTTTTCCCGGTCCGTGTTTTCGGAGGTTGAGGTTTGACCCATCCTTCTGCAAAAGCCCTTTCAACTATAGCAACTTCATTTTCCCTTATGGTTACAGGTTCCTGATCTATATTAAGGACACATGAATGCTCACAGGGAGCAGGACAAATTCTTCCCGTAAATTCCGGGAAATTATTTGTTGATGCGAGTCTCAGATAAGCTTCTTTCCATTCACCTTTGTAAAGTAAATCATTCCATTCAGGAATAAGGTTATCAACGGGACAAGCCCAATGACAATAGGGAATCCCGCAATCCATACATCTCGATGCCTGAAGCATTCTGTCTTCGCTGTTGAGTACCTGTTCGACTTCGCTGTGGTCGCCGATCCGTTCATTTTTTGGTCTGTTTCCAGCCTCTTTTCTTTTTATCTTGATAAATCCGTTTATATCAGCCATAATCTCTTTTATTCAGTTTATTTAACACTATATCCAGCTTTGCTATCTGTAGCCTTGGCGAAGGATAGCTTTACCATCTGAAGCAATTCATGAGCATGCCTGAGGATGGCGAAGGATGGAACTTTAACTTGCACTTATTTCCAGATCAATCTCAACATCGGCAATTTTCTTCCTGATTTCTTCCAGCTTATTTTCCTGGAGAACCTTTTTATAGTCATATGGTATTACTTTAATAAACATCGGAATATATTTGTAAGGATCATCCAGAATCATCTTAGCCTTTTTACTTCCTGTAAACTGATAGTGCCGGGATATTAGCCCTGTAAGTTCATTAACATCGCCATAGTCTTCAACCAGTGATAATTCAACCATTCCCATATTACAATAGAAGTCAAAATCACCGAATTCATTAAAGACATATGCTATCCCGCCACTCATGCCTGCAGCAAAATTGCTTCCGGTAGCTCCAAGTACAACCACCCTTCCACCTGTCATATATTCACAGCAATGGTTACCAACACCCTCAACTACAGCATTGGCTCCGCTGTTGCGAACTCCGAAGCGTTCTCCGGCTACACCTGAAATATAAATTTCCCCTTTGGTTGCTCCATAAAGTACGGTATTCCCAATAATTATATTTTTGTCAGGCTCAAAAGTAGATCCTGCAGGTGGTACAACAATTATTCTACCGCCGGAAAGTCCTTTGCCAAGATAGTCGTTTGAGTCCCCTTCAAGGTAGAGTTCTATTCCCGGTGAGAGAAATGCGCCAAAACTCTGTCCTGCAGAACCTTTGAACCGGCATTTAATTGTTCCTTCTGGTAATCCCTCTGATCCGTACAGTGTCGCAATTTTACCCGAAAGCATAGCTCCTGTTGTTCTGTCAGTGTTATGAATAGGTCGTTCGATAATTACCGGCAGTTTGTCAGATATTGCCATTTCAGATTCCTTAATGAGTTCACGGTCGAGGATATGATCAGTTTTTGGATCCTGATATGCACAGCAATGCATTGCATTATCTACTGATTCAGAAGACATATGCAGGAGTGCAGTAAGATCGAGGTTTTTGATCTTCCAGTGGTTGACATCAGGATTTCTTTCCAGAAGATCGGAACGTCCAATTATGTCATCCATATTTCTATAGCCAAGCTCGGCAAGAAGCTCACGTACTTCTTCTGCAAGAAACCGGAAAAAGGTTACAACATTATCGGCTTTTCCCCTGAATTTCTTTCGTAACTCGGGATTCTGTGTTGCTACTCCAACCGGACAAGTATTTAGATGGCATTTTCGCATCATCACACATCCCATCACTATTACGGCAGCAGTAGAGAAGCCAAATTCTTCAGCTCCGAGCAAGGCAGCGACAACAATATCCCTGCCGCTTTTCAGCTGACCGTCAGCCTGAAGAATTACTTTTCTCCTCAGGTTGTTCATTACCAGCGTCTGCTGAGTTTCTGCGAGTCCTATTTCAAGAGGTAACCCGGCGTGTTTTATTGATGATGAAGGACTTGCACCTGTTCCCCCTTCATATCCGCTTATAGTTATCAGGTCAGCCCCTGCCTTGGTTACTCCTGCAGCGATAGTGCCGACCCCGCTCTCTGAAACAAGTTTTACACTGACCTTAGCCCTGGTATTCACATTTTTTAGGTCGAAAATCAGCTGTGCAAGATCTTCAATTGAATAGATATCGTGATGAGGGGGAGGTGAAATCAGTGTTATCCCCGGTATTGCATATCTGGTTTTTGCAATTATCTTATCAACCTTATGACCTGGAAGCTGGCCTCCTTCTCCGGGTTTTGCCCCCTGTGCGATTTTTATCTGCAGTTCATCAGCATTTACCAGGTACTCTGTAGTTACACCAAAACGGCCGCTCGCGACTTGCTTAATAGCACTTCTGACACTATCCCCGTTTTCAAGCGGTTTGAACCGTTCCGGGTCCTCTCCACCCTCCCCAGTGTTGCTTCTTCCCCCAATGCGATTCATGGCAATGGCCAGGGTTTGATGTGCCTCGAGACTTATTGAACCATATGACATAGCACCTGTCACAAACCTTTTCATAATCTTCTCGACAGGTTCAACCTCTTCAATCGGAATTGGATTGGTCTTAATTCTTAATAGTCCACGGATGAAGCCGGGGCTTGCTGTGTCGGCATTTACACGCGTAGTATACTCTTTAAACTTATTGTAATCATTTGTACTTGTACTCCACTGAAGCAGGGAAATTGACTCCGGATTCCAGGCATGGTGTTCACCGTATTTTCTGTAGGAATATACACCTTCAGTAAGAATGTCGGGTTGATGCTCCTGTATAAATGCTTTTCTGTGCGGAATGAGAACTTCCTCAGCAATCTCGTTAATTCCTATTCCACCTATTCTTGATATCGTACCTGCAAAGTATTTGTTTATCACATCAGAATGAATGCCAATAGCTTCGAAAATCTGTGATGAACGATAACTTCTTAGTGTGCTGATACCCATTTTGGACATTATCTTAAGAAGTCCTTTCTGAATGGAATTGATATAATTTTCTTCAGCTTTCTGATAATCGAGCTGAATTGCTTTATCTTTTACCAGTTTGTCGATTACTGCAAGACTCATATAGGGATTAATTATGCTTGCCCCGTAGCCAAACAGCAATGCAAAATGCATTACTTCACGAGGTTCGGCAGACTCGACGACCAAATCAATCTGCATCCTTTTTCTTTTTTTAATCAGATAATGATGCACGGCGGAGACTGCAAGCAGCGATGGTATCGGTGCTTTGTTCTCATCAATACCCCGGTCGGAAAGGATTATATAGTTTTTCCCTTCGTCGACAGCTTTCTCAGAATCAATGCATAGCTGCTCAATTGCATTTTGTAATCCTTCCGCACCTTTTCCGGCATCGAAATGCAATGACAGGTTAGCGGCTGAAAAGCCCTTATATCTGAGGTTCTTAACTAATTGGAAATAGGTATTCGAAATTACAGGATTCCTGAACCTGACCATCTTAACATGTAATGGCGATGTTTCGAGAAGGTTATCCTGCAGTGACCCGAGGTATCCAGACAATGTCATTACCAGTTCCTCCCGAATAGGATCAATTGGGGGATTTGTAACCTGCGCAAACAACTGTTTAAAATAATTAAATAGTCTATATGGTTTCTTTGAAAGAACTGCAATTGGCACATCATTACCCATTGAACCAAGCGGTTCCTTGCCTGTTGCTGCCATCTCCTTAATTATCTTATCTGTGTCTTCGAGCGAATAATTAAATGAGGTAATGTATTTATCATATTGATCGCCAATATCAGCCTTCTCGATATGGCCAATTTCCATCTTTTCCAGTTTAACCATATTTTGCTGGATCCAGTCGCCATACGGATATTCTGCTGCCAGCTTAGCTTTCAGCTCTTTGTCATAGAAGATTTTTCCGGCTTCAGTATCGACCAGGATCATTTTCCCGGCTTTCAACCTTCCCTTTTCCCTTATCTCTTCAGGTTTAAATGTCTGAACTCCGGTTTCGGATCCGAGAACGATGAGGTCACTGGTGGTAATCACGTATCTTGAAGGACGAAGTCCGTTCCTGTCGAGCATGCCCCCAATGTACCGGCCATCGGAGAATATCAGTGATGCCGGACCGTCCCAAGGTTCCATAAATGTTGAATGATATTTATAGAATGCTTTAAGCTCAGTGGAAATAGGGTTTTTATCATTTATTGATTCAGGAATCAAAATAGACATTGCATACGGAAGTGATTTGCCACTCATAACAAGAAATTCCAGCACGTTGTCGAGTGATGCTGAATCGCTCTTGTCAGGTTCAATAATGGGGTAAAGACGAGTAAGATCTCCAAGCTTTTCCGACTTGAGAATAGATTCCCGGGCTTCCATCCAGAACCTGTTACCCTTTATTGTGTTTATCTCACCATTGTGCCCGAGCATCCTGAATGGCTGAGCTAAATCCCAGCTGGGGAAGGTATTGGTACTGAATCTTGAGTGCACAAGGGCGATTGCACTTTGCAGCCGTTCATCATTAAGGTCGAGAAAGTATTCACCAAGCTGTTCGGATGTAAGCATTCCCTTATATACAAGAACCTTCGTGGAAAGACTGGGAATATAGAAAAAGTTCTTCTGGTTTATATCTGAATTACGGATTGCGTTTTCCGTACGTTTCCTGATAATATAAAGTTTCCTCTCGAGATCTGCCTGAGCTATATCCGCTCCAAGCAGGATCTGTACTATCTCAGGTTCAGCAGCCCGAGATATCTCGCCGATCACTGCATTGTTCCTCGGAACTTCACGGAATCCTATTACATTGACCCCTTCCTCTTTAATTATATTCACAAATATCTCCTGGCATTTAGATGCATCGGTACTGTCCTGAGGAAAGAAAACCAATCCTGTGCCAAACTGACCTTCCGGAGGGAGTGAATAACCCTGAATGAGATAGAAATCTCTGGGAACCTGTATCAATACTCCTGCACCATCACCTGTCTTACTGTCAGCACCTTCTGCGCCTCGATGAGTCATGTTGGTAAGTATATCCAGACCCTGTTTAATAATAGAGTGTGATTTCTTTCCTTTAAGATGTGCTACAAATCCTATCCCGCAACTTCCGTGCTCGAACTCCTGATTGTACAATCCCTGATTCTTTGGGCGTTCTTTTTTCATAATTGTGATCTTAATAATTCTTTTGTTTTATACAAAAAAACCGTTCTCTGTGTTTGAGAGAACGGTCATCCCTAATCCGATACCAAACACCATTCTCAGTCAGTTCCAATTAACCTTTTAATGAGGCGTGATATAATGGATTTAAAACTATTCATTAATTTTAATATTATCCGACAAATATACTACTTATTCTATCAGATTGTTGCAAAAAACAATAAAATAATTAACGAAAATCTGAAAAATATTTAAAAAGTTGTAAACTTATTAATTAACAATTTACATTTGCAGGTAGTCAATAATCACCATTAAGCTTAACATTTTGATGCATTTTACTGTTACTTTGTAATTAAACAAACTGTTACATGGTTCAATCTTACTTTTGATCAATTATATATGGAAAATCCCAAAAACCTAATTATTGTAATCTTCGGAGCATCAGGGGATCTAACATCACGTAAGCTAATGCCGGCAATTTTCTCATTGAAAGTACAAAACCTATTGCCTGAAAAATATGCGGTTTTTGGCGTGGGGCGCACTTTAATGACAACAGATGATTTCAGAACGAAAATGAGCTCGGCAATTGTCTCATACTCTGAAGAAAAATTTCCTGATCAGTCACAAATCGAGGAATTTGCCAGGGATCTCTATTATCAACCTCTTGATAATTCCTCAGAAACCGGGTATGCCGATCTCAAAACTACCCTCCTTAAAGTTGACAAAGAGTATGGCATAGGAGGCAATTATATTTTTTATATGGCAACTCCACCGAGTATGTATGAGATTATTGCAGTCAATCTTGCAAAATCAGGGTTGAGTACCCAGGACGATGGATTCAGGAGGATTATCATAGAGAAACCATTCGGATACGATCTTGAATCGGGACAAAAACTGAATAAGACCTTACATGAGCTTATTACTGAGGAACAGATTTACCGTATAGATCACTATCTGGGAAAAGAAACTGTTCAGAATCTGCTGGTTACCAGGTTCGCGAATGGAATGTTTGAACCTCTGTGGAACAGGAATTATGTGGATCGAATTGAGATTACATCCTCTGAAAACATGGGAGTCGGAGACAGGGGAGGTTATTATGATGCTTCGGGTGCATTGAGGGATATGGTCCAGAATCACATGCTGCAAATGGTTGGAATGACAGCTATGGAGCCTCCATCATCTCTTGACGCAAACGCTATCAGGAACGAAATATTAAAAGTTTTTCAGTCATTGCAGCAGATTAAGGAAGAGGATGTAGCTTCACAGGTCATACGAGGCCAGTATACGGCTTCTCTTATCCGCGGGGAATGTGTTACCGGTTATCGTCACGAGAAAGGTGTTGCTATCGATTCACGCACAGAGACCTATGTGGCGGTTAAATTCTTTATTAATAACTGGAGATGGGGTGGTGTACCATTCTATATAAGGACAGGCAAGAGACTTCCTACGCGTGTTACTGAAATTGTTGTACATTTTAAACCGACACCACACCATTTATTTCGACGGGAATCGGGCAAGTTGTCTGCTAATCAGCTTATTATACGTATTCAGCCCGACGAAGGTATTTTATTGAAATTTGACATGAAAGAACCTGGTGCCGGATTCAATACGAAAAATGTTAATATGGATTTTCATTACAAGGACCTCACTGATACAAGAGTGCCATCGGCATATGAGAGACTTCTTCATGATGTGATGGAGGGTGATTCCACTCTGTTTTCACGTGATGATGAGGTTGAAATGGCATGGAAATTCCTTGAACCCATTCAGAAGGCGTGGGCAAATAACAAGGATATTAAAATATTTGGCTATCCGGCAGGTACCTGGGGTCCGGAACACGCCAACGATCTTATAGAGGGAGAAGGACTCACTTGGCGTTATCCCTGTAAAAACCTGGCAGATGAGGAACTCTACTGCGAGTTGTAAATACTGTGATGTAATCAGTATAGTAGAGACAGGTCTCAGACCTTTCTCAGATCACAAGCACTGGATTTAATTAGTAGAGACAGGTCTCTGACCTGTCTCTACAGATTTTAAAACTGAAATAAGTTGGATAAAATAATAAAAATATTCTCCACCCCCATTGAGATGGCTGAAGTATTTGCCGGGGAGATCGCTGATATGATAAATGAATCAGCTAAAAATTCAAAACCCTACACAATATCTCTTTCAGGAGGCTCGACACCTGAATTACTGTTTACCATACTGGGTGAAAAATACGCAGAAATTATTCCTTGGAAGTTCGTCCATTTATTCTGGGGTGATGAAAGGTGTGTTGACCCTTCTGACAGGGAGAGCAACTACGGAATGACACTAAGTAAACTAATAAGCAGGATTGATATCCCGCTTTTAAATGTACATAGGATAATTGGAGAAAAAGATCCGGTAATTGAAGCCTCACGGTATTCAGAAGAGATCGCAAAATACACATCTGAAAGGGATAACCTGCCATTATTCGATCTTGTGATTCTTGGTATGGGAGAGGATGGACATACGGCATCTATTTTTCCAGGTCACCTTGATTTATTGCGATCTTCAAAAATATGTGATGTTACATATCATCCTATAACTAATCAAAAACGAATCACCATGACAGGCAGAGTAATAAACAATGCTGAAAATGTCACATTTCTTGTTGCCGGAAAGAAGAAGGAAACTGTTGTTGAAAAAATCTTAAAAAATCTGGCTCCTGCTGAAAACTACCCCGCATCTTTTATTGTTCCTGTTTATGGACGGCTAAGTTGGTATCTCGATAAGCAGGCTGGATCTCTGGCATAAGCAGGGTTCAATTCAGGGTTAAAAAAGATTAAACAATTGAACGATTTTTCCTATATTTGAAGAACTTTGTATTAATTTAAAATAAATAGCCATGTCACACGAAAAAGCTAAAGAACAGACAAATAACAAAAAAGAGCCTACAAAGAGTCTGAAAGAGAAACGTCTTGCCAAAAAAGCTAAGAAAGAAGAGAAAAAAAGACAGTAATTCAGCTGAATTTAATGAATAAAAAAGCCGGTGATCTGATCACCGGCTGAATAATAAATCTTTATAAGGATAAACTAAGCTAGTCTTACGTCTACTGCATTAATTCCTTTTTTGCCTTCCTGAAGTTCAAATGTGACTTCATCATTTTCTTTTATCTGATCTTTCAGACCAGATACATGTACAAAATATTCATTATCCGAATCTGCATCTTTAATGAATCCGAATCCTTTTGATACATTAAAAAATTTTACTGTTCCTTTGTTCATTTTATTCTGTTTTTTAAATTAAG
>Ga0302296_1000690_pt1 | contig 26816 bp, 20 predicted proteins | sample III_Fen_N3_1_FD_194546 | JGI IMG/M metagenome (GOLD analysis project Ga0302296, IMG submission 194546) | Peat permafrost microbial communities from Stordalen Mire near Abisko, Sweden - III_Fen_N3_1 | ecosystem: Environmental > Terrestrial > Soil > Wetlands > Permafrost | place: Sweden: Abisko...
GTCAATTAATCGCTTTTTAATACTACTACTAATTTAAGAACCCCTTTTTCTATAAAGTTAATCTTTTATTTTGAGAATTGGAAATTGTTTCAAAGCTTTATTTGTTATTATAGTTCTTATCCAGAAATAAAAAGTGCGCTTCGTTTTGTGCCTTTGCTGCTTTTGAAACTACATCGATCAACATTACCGGAGGATTCGGGTCTGTTGGTTTAGCTTTTGGCCATTCAGGCAGGTTCGTACCATTCGGATTCCCTGCTTTTATGAAATTGGCAAAATAATTCAACATTGTTTCAGAGACTTTATAGTCTTCCTTTTCCCAGTCATATTCAGGAGCCAGATACAGGTTACCCATACAATATTCAATTTCTTCTGCATGTGCTGCCCCTAAAGGTTTCATTCGCGGTGTTGGTCTCTGGTCTTGTTTAATGATACCTCCAGCGAGTCCGGAACTTAATGCATGATCTTTAAAAGGTGGTCTTGGTCTGCAGAACAAATAGCGATAAACTGCCTGAGGACTGTTTTTCCGTTGCAGATCAAACCATTTCCAGGTGCTATATGTAATGAATCTTTCGGATGCCAGTTCTGTTGCCGATAGTTCTACTTCTTTTTCAGTCGTATGGGCATACAGATTTAAAACTTCTTCGTAATCTTTTGGATAAGTTTCTTTTACCCTGCTGATAAAGTTTTCGCTTGTATATGGTTTTCCGTACATGAAGGCCATGCCGTTCATCTCGGCCGAATTCCAACCAACCAAGAGCGGTACCAGTGCCTGTTCATGTGCATTAAATATCTCAGGAAGTGATTTCGATAAAAAATATCCATCAATTACAGCCGGAAACCCAAACCTTTTCGATTTGATATAACTATCCATCAGTTCGTTTGCCGGCAAGGCTCTTAATTCATTCAACGAAGTATACCCGGCCTTTTCAGCAAATTCTACTCCTGTTTTTTCGGCCTCTGCTAATGGGACAGGAGCCAGAGTTGGATTGATACCAGCCCCACTTTCGCCTATAGCCCCTGCTATCAGATCTTTTGATAGGGGAGAAGCCATTTGTGCGCTGACAGAAATGGAACCTGCTGATTCGCCTGCAATAGTTACTCTTTCAGGATCACCCCCAAAAGCTCTTACGTTGCGCTGTACCCATTTTAATGCTGCACTCTGATCCAGGTATCCATAGTTGCCGGATGCTTTGTAAGGAGCCTCTGCTGACAGCTCCGGGTATGCGAAAAATCCAAATATGTTCAACCGGTAGTTTACGGTTATTGCCACTATCCCTTTTCCTGCCATGGCAGCACCATCATATCTGGGTTCGGCTCCATCCCCGGCAACAAATCCACCGCCAAAGAAATATACCAATACGGGTAATAGTTTTTTGCTTTTTTCTGCCGGAGCCCAAACATTCAGATATAAACAGTCTTCGCTCATCGTATCGAGCCTGGAATTCATTTTCCCAAACACTTCCGTTTGTATAGGTTTTGGACCGAACTTGACAGTCTTTAATACTCCCTGCCAGTTTTCAAGTGGCTGTGGAGCTTTCCATCTCAGTTCTCCTACCGGCGGTTTGGCAAAGGGGACTCCGTAATACACCTGTAGCCCCGTTTTACTGTCTTTAAACCCTTCAATTGTTCCGTTCGCGATTTTCGTTTGAACCGGAATCTGACAAATTTGCTGTGACTTCATTGTTGGATGAATGAAGCAGAATACAAAAACGAAAAACAGGATTCTTTTCATCTTTTTACAAGTTGTTTGTTGATTAATATTTAAAAAGTTCTATTTATGTTGAGATAATTGTTCTGAAATTATTTTCAAAATACGTTTATCTGTTTCAACCGTGATTTGTAAGATTTTTAAAAGGCACGGACTTCTGGTTTATATCTTTTACTGAAAAAAACTAAAATTGACATTGCCATAATTCCGGTGATCGACAAAGTGGGGATGTTGTTCGAAATTGTTTTTTGATGAATGTTCCAATACGAATAGACCTTCTTCTTTTAAGAGCTTTTTGGTAAAAATCAAATCAGGTATCTGGGCAAGTTGTACCAATTCATAGGGAGGATCAGCAAAAATCATATCAAATTGACTGTGGCAGGTGTCGATAAATTTGAAAACATCAGTCTTAATCAGCGATAAATTAGTGATCTTCAATTCGCTGCATACTTTACGGATAAAAGCACTGTGTCTCTCGTTTTGTTCTACGCTGATTACACTTTTGGCATCCCGTGATATAAATTCAATCCCAATGCTGCCTGTTCCGGCAAATAAATCAAGTACATCGATGTCTTCAAAATCAATACGGTTATTTAATAAATTGAATAAACCTTCTTTGGCAAAATCGGTTGTTGGCCGGGCTGTTATGTTTGTAGGGACTTGCAGACGACGTCCTTTGAATTGTCCACTAATGATTCGCATGTTTATAGTTTGTAGTAAGTAGTTAGTAATCGGTAGTTAATTAATCTGGCAAGTAGTTTTTGTTCAGTATTATATGTTTTATCATGTCTGTTAATCTTGAAGTTTGTTCACTTCAGCTCATCTGTCTGTCTGTAGTAATAATCAGTATTCCATGGAATGACCTGTTCTTGCTTTTTACTATAAATGACATGAGGTAAATTATCTGACTGTTTTTTCCTCTCGTATTACTTCAAGATATTTTTCCAGTGTTTTTTGAAGTTCGGGCCTTTTGTCCGAATTGTATAAAACCACATTACATTTTTCAGAATCAAGTGGTAATTTATCAAAAATATTCAGTGTATAATAAGCGAAATCTTCAGGTGTATTGAAACTGTAACTGTTAATTAATTGAATTTTGCCTTTTAAAATAACAACAACATCCATCACATTTGTACGAACCGCAATATAAACCCTGTCCTCACTCTGAAGTTTTACAAACTCATTTAAAAAATAACTGAGATGATGTTCAACAATTGCATTTGGAAATAAATGGATTAATGCCTGGTTGACAGTTTTAGGAATTGAAAATACATCGACAGTCTGCCATTTGGGTATGCGGTTGAGAATGATCTGATTTTTTTTATCCGGCTTGAATTGAAAATGAAGCATATCGGCAGCTTCGTCCATTTTAAATACTGGAGCTGGTATAAAAGTATAAATGTCAGATTCATAAATCAAACGTACTGAGCGGTAATTAAGTTCTGTCTCAGGAAGCATGATCTTGATTATCTCATCAGCCGAAAGTGAAAATATCGACATTGTAACTTTTTTTGTCGAAAGGAGCACACCTGATTCATCAAATACAGTTAAATTAAATCCTTCCGAACTTATCCGGATTGACAAAAGGTATTGCTTGATGGTTGGTGATTCAATTGGTTGTTCCATATTGATTTTTCAGTGAGAAGTCAGGATTTAAAACAGGGTAAAATGGGTCTGTAAATATTACTTTTTTGCAAATTTAGAAAAGAAAATTCAATAGTTACATACTACCGGTTATATTTATTTGATTTTCTTTTGAAAATGGAAGTTTATATTTTGACTTTTTTAAACATGGATTTGAAACATTTGGATTTTGTGTCGTATCTTTGTATGAAAATAGATCAATGATGTTTGATCATAAAAAGAAAGGGAAATTGGGATGTTATTCACATTGCTCTCTTGCTTTCTGTTTTTATTTTTACTGGAATCTTTGATTAAACGGTACTGATTTATTCTTATACATTCTTTGGACCGCCAGACTGAATCCATTCAAAAACTATAAAACGCTGAATACAGGAATGATGGTTCTGATGTACGAATATCGTTCTATGCTATAATCTAGAACTTGATACTTCTATAAAACAAAACCTTTCAGGTAAACTGTTTTTTTTTCTTTCGTTGAAAAACCGGCTGTAGTACAGAATGATCCTTACTAAATGTATATTTATCAGATGCTTTGGAAAGAAAATGTCAGGCTGGGTGAAAGAAACTAAGTAGCTTTCAGTCGAACGGTAAAATTTATATCGGATTGGGGTTAGAATCTGTATTATCGCCTCCTGTCCTGAATAGAGATACCAATGACCCTGAATTTGGTTTTACAATGCTTTTTGATTGGTTTTGCTTCCGTAGCTTACTTGATTTGATTTCAATAGCTGATTGATATAAATGCCATATATCTTCATAGATATATGGATGTATTATGGCAAATAAATGGAGATGCTATGATTGATAAGTGGCATACCCGACCGATCCAAAACGGATCCAAAACCGAATCAAAAAGGAAAATGAAACATTAACACAGGAAAAGGAAAATGTTTGTAGCAGGAAGCTTGTGGTAGTAGTCAGTTCTCTTTACTTGTGTTGAAAAAGCATCTAAGAAAAATCGCGATTTAAATAGTCCTGTTCTACTTTTGTTTTTTTACTTATTAATTTGATTACAAAAATAGTTGTTCGTATTGAATTATCAAAACGAATATGCGAAAATAAACGGTAAAGTATTTATTGATTGTATCATGTTAAAACAGGTATTCCGGCATAAAAATCTACTTCATAAGTATCCGGTTTTTATATACAGGATTCAATGCCGTTTTAATTTGTGTATCACTTTTTAAATTCTGTGAATTAGAAACTTCCGACATTCTGGAATTTTCATATGTGGCAAGAAAAGAATAGCCGGGATGGTAAAAAATACGAAGTGCCACAAAAGTATGTGTTTATTGGAAATCCTTAATTAAAAGGTATTGATTATAACTTGGCTATTTATATAAGTTTGAATGAATACTTAAAACAGAATATGAATTAAAAATGAAATCATATCTATTTGGTTGGCTGTATAATGCGACAATACCATGCTCCAAATATTAAAAATTGGATAACTGTTTTTTTATTCGATGAATATAAAGTAAGTTAAGTAATTGGACCAATATAGTGTCCTAAAATATTTCTTGAAAAATTAAACTTTTCAAATATTCAGAATAAGGAAATAAGGTTTTTGTCAGGGGTATTTGGGTTTCTACTAAGGTTTAATACTCTATATATAAGTAATATGAATATTATAACATATTTTTTATTTTAACCCGTAGTAGAATATTAAAAAAAAAGACTAACCCTTATTCCCTATTTAAATTAAAATCATACGACATTATTTGTTGTCTTTTACATACAATAAAAATGGACACCAAAAATTTGATCATTATCATTTTAGAAAAAGGTAATTGATGACATTTGCATAGATTTGAAATTTATTGATTCTACATGAATTTATAAAAACAGATCGATCTTTCATTCATCATCTCAATTTATACATTCACTGATTGACAAAAAATATGAACACGACAACTAAATCCTCATTCCGAGAACAATATAAAAACCTGTTACGATTATACCCGGCTCTGTTTACCTATGTTGAAAGGAAGGAATTGAGAAGTATAATAAACCAATATTATGCTCTTTTCCCTCAGGAAGGAGTAGCCCCCGGGCGATCGATATCTGATAAATTGCAAATCATCCAAATTATTCTGGAAGAAATAGGATTAGGGAAATCTGCTGTACTGAGTGTGCTTTTTCATGAATTAGTAGAAAGTAAACAACTCAGTATCTCCGATATCGAAACTAAATTCAATACCCAGGTTTCGTCTATCATTCAGGGGATGATTCGTGTTGGAGAGTTGTATGCCCGCAACGCATCTCTCGAAACAGAAAATTTTAGAAAGCTCTTTCTTACTTTTGCCGAAGATGTAAGAGTTATTCTGATCATCATTGCCGAGCATTTGCAAATTATGCGAACGTTGGAAATGTTTCCTGAAGATAATCGTCAGAGCATAGCGCGTGAGACATCGTTTTTGTATGCCCCCCTGGCACATCGTATGGGTTTATATGCTGTAAAGACAGAATTGGAAGATCTGTCGCTAAAACATACCAATCGTGAAATATATCGCGAAATAGCTCATAAACTGAACGAAACCAAGCGATCCCGTGATCAGTTTATTTCTGAATTTATCTCCCCGTTGAAAGAGAAACTGGATGAACTGGGATTTAAATTCGAGATAAAAGGTCGCACTAAGAGTATTCATTCTATTTATACGAAAATAAAAAAACAGAATACTGTTTTTGAGAATATCTATGATTTGTTTGCCATCCGTATTATTTTTGATGTGCCGCTGGATAAAGAAAAAGCAGCGTGCTGGCAGGCGTATTCAATTGTGGCAGACATGTATCAGCCGAATCCAAAGCGACTTAGAGACTGGCTTTCCATTCCGAAAACGAATGGTTATGAAAGTCTGCATACAACAGTGTTGGGCCCCGAAGGCCGATGGGTCGAAGTACAGATACGAACCATACGGATGGATGAAGTTGCCGAAAAAGGACTTGCTGCCCATTGGAAATACAAAGGAATTAAGAGTGAGTCGGGCATGGATGAATGGTTGAAAAGTATCCGTGAGATTCTTGAAAATCCTGAATTGAATGCTGTTGATTTTATGGATGAATTTAAACTGAATCTGTACGACAAAGAAGTATTTGTTTTTACTCCAAACGGGGATTTACATAAATTACCAAAAGGGGCAACTGCTCTGGATTTTGCTTTCTCCATTCATTCGGCTTTGGGATGTAAATGTGTGGGAGCGAAGGTGAATGGTAAAAATATGACTATTAAGTATGTCCTGAATAATGGCGATCAGGTTGAAGTGCTTACTTCGCCTACCCAAAAACCAAGTCTGGCATGGTTGCATATTGTAACCACCTCAAAAGCGAAAACCAAAATCAGGCAGGCATTGAAGGAAGTTGAATTTAAGGATGCCGAGATGGGACGTGAAACCATTATCCGAAGATTTAAAAACTGGAAAATTGAACTGGATGATGGTAAAATATCCAGACTTGCGAAGAAAAAAGGATTCACCACTGTCAGTGACTTCTATCAGGAAATCGCTCACGAGAAACTCGATATGCATGTAGTGCGTGATGCTTATCTGGATCTGGATAAACCGACGATCACCGATTTCTCTGAATTACGAAAAGCCGACACGTTTTCGAATGAAATACAACCCATCGATACTACCGGAAAAGAAGATGTTCTGGTTATTGGTGAAGATTTGAAAGGAGTGGATTTCAGGTTGGCTAAATGTTGTAATCCGATTTACGGGGATGATGTCTTTGGATTTGTTTCGGTCATAGGAGGAATAAAGATACATAAAACCGATTGCCCGAACGCCCCGCAAATGATTGCCCGTTTTGGGTATCGGATTGTGAAAGCACGGTGGTCGGGGAAATCGATCGGTTCGCAATATCCCATTACACTCCGTATTGTTGGGCTCGATGATATTGGTATCGTAACAAATATCACTTCTCTGATTTCCAAAGAAAAGAATATATCCCTGCGTTCTATATCTATTGATTCAAATGCCGGGCTTTTCACCGGGAACTTAACCATTATGGTCAATGACACCCATGAACTGGAGGGGATACTAAAAAAAATAAGGATTGTAAAAGGAGTTAAAAGTGTGTCGCGTTCGTAGAAATATGAATTTTCTGTATACAAAACAAATTACGTGGATTAGAATTTACGTATCACGAAGCAATAAAAAAAATAATTAATTATATAACCAGTCCGGCTTTTGACGGATACTCAAATCAGAAATAAACCATATGTTTTCAGGAATAATTGAAGAAGCAGCTCCGGTAGTTGCACTAAGAAAAGAAAAAGAAAATCTACACATCACAATGTCCTGCTCGTTTGCAGATGAACTCACCATTGACCAGAGCGTGGCTCATAACGGAGTATGTCTGACTGTGGTTTCCAAAACAAAGGATACCTACACGGTGACTGCCATTAGCGAGACTTTGAAATGTAGTAATTTAGGCTTGTTACATCCCGGGAAAAAAGTGAATCTCGAACGGAGCATGCTCATGAATGGCCGGCTGGATGGTCATATTGTACAAGGTCATGTCGATCAGACTGCTGTTTGTAAAGAAGTAAAAGAAGCTGAGGGTAGCTGGTATTATACCTTTGAATACCCGTTTGACAAAGTCATGGCAAAGCGTGGTTATATGACGGTTGATAAAGGATCGGTAACTGTGAACGGTGTAAGTTTAACGGTCTGTAATCCTACCGATTCATCTTTCCAGGTGGCTATCATTCCATATACATACGAACATACCAACTTCCATGAGATAGTTGCGGGCACTGTGGTGAATATAGAATTCGATATTATCGGGAAATATGTCAGTAGAATGATGACATTTTAACTGTTATGGAACTTTTTCTGTTGAAAATTAAACTATAATGTCCGGATTTTGTTACTAATTCGATGATATAGCTGAAAGAACATGAGAAAATTTAGAAAACAGATAAGAGAATCATTTTTCAATCCGATACTGCATTTATTACCACTACTAATATTTTTAGTTGTGGATGATTTCTTTGGTATGACAATGGGGTGGAAAATATCATTTCCAATTGCAATAGGACTTTTGATTTATATGTATTTTGTGTATAATCAGATTTTTACGTGGCATTTAATATTCACAATATTGTACTTTACAGTAGGGATTATTGCGAGCATAGAGACCTTGCTTCCTGTTAGAGTTATAAGTAATGCATTGATCTATGAACTTGTTGTTTTTTTATGTTTGATGGTTCTCCTGGTCTTTCGTACGAAAATTCAAAAGTTTATAACGGGAATGATTTCTTACCTGATCCCCATGTCGAACAATTTTAATGAGTTGTACAGGGTTATAAAGGTATTGACTGCAATCCTTTTTGTTTATGTGTCAACCTCTCTGATAGTAGATGCTTCAATACATGAGAATGCCTTGTATCAGTTAATGCTCCAGTATGTTTATTTGGGTATTATTATCTTTCTGTCGTTGTATGAAATGCTTCGTGTGGAATTGATCCGTTATAAATTACTTAAAGAAGAATGGTGGCCTATAGTAGGTACACAGGGTAAAATAATAGGTAGTATTGAGCATCTGACCAGTTTGAAAGATGATAAAAAATATACTCACCCGGTAGTTCATATTCTTTTAATCGATAAAAGTATGGTGCTCTTGAAAAAAAAACCATCAAATGATCCGGAATCACCTGATTTATGGGATTCATCGATCTCAAATCATGTGAAAATAGGCGAAACGATTGAGGAATGTGTTGAACGTTCGGGCGAAGAAAAATATGCATTGAATAATTTCAGGTTTATGTATTTGTCGAATTATTCGGTAGTAGGTAAAAATGAAAATCAATATGCTTTCTTGTTTGTCAGTTGTTTGCAAACAGAATATAAATTGAATCATGAAAATCTTGCTCAAACAAAGTGGTGGACACAGGTTCAGATAGAGGATAATCTAAATGCCGGAATATTTTCGGAGAACTTTAAAGTAGAATTTGATTTATTGCAAAGAAGTGGATTACTCGAGTCAGGTAAGTGCGAATGTAACTGCAGAATGAGAGATGTCATCTATCAACAGACAAGTGGATCTGATAGAGCCGGACTAAATTAAATCCATTCTTTAGTTTTGTAACTATATAAGGCAGTCATAATATCCTTTTGGATATTATGACTGCTTCTTTTTTATTCCCATAAAAACAAATTCTACAATACTGTTTTTGTTTTTTTCAAATTCAGTACTAATATTTTGGCGGATATATGGAACTTCCAGTCCTTTGATCGCATAAAAGATGATGATGGATGATAAGTCAATATCCATTCGTTTGAATATGTTTTTTTCTATCCCTTCAGTTATAATGGCACGTATGAGTGCTATTTCCTGTACATCTATCTTCCTTCTTTTTCGTTCGACTTCAAATATGTCTCTAAAAAAATCAGCACGTAACGATCCGTTTCTATTTACGGCATATCTTACAGCATCTAAATGGGTAAGAATATGACATTTGAGCTTTTCGTCGGGTTCAGCTTTTTGAGCTGACACAATGTTGAGTCTTTCAAGTATTTGATCAAGTTCTTTGTCTATTACAGCTTTGTAAATCTCTTCCTTATTGTTGAAATAGGTATATAAAGTACGGCGTCCTTTTTTTGATGCTTCAGCAATGTCGTTCATGGTCACATCTTTTTTCCCATTTGCAGCAAATAGTTGACGTGCAACTTCTATAAGCATTTTTTTTGTATTCGACATATTGTGTGATATTATAACTTTCAACTATTTTAATTTAGCAAAGATAATCGTTTGTTTAAATTTACGAATGTGTTAAGTGTTTTATTTTCTAAGATATATGAAATAAGTATTTTGATATTTTGTTTTTTTTTATCAAATAATCCTTTTTACACTTTACAGGAATATTCGAATTGTTGACGGAATCAAAACCCGTTAATAAGTACTTCACGTTCTCCTTTTATTCTGTGTCTTAATTTAGCAATCCCTTTAACGCTCCAAACAACCAAAACTGCAAGCATTATCCTGGGTGCTACTATCCAGCCAACCGGTACTCCAATGGCTGCAAACAACAGGGTGTCTTCGAGTAACGAATGATTTATAGCAATGTGATAATTGAGAAGATCAGCATTTTTTAATGAAATTGTTCTGCTTTCAACAGCTTCAATCGAAACAGCTGAGCCGTAGGCAAGACCAAGTGTCTGAGCAATAAACCAAAGAAAAGAACAATCGGCGGAAAGCCCAAAAAGGCGCATGAGCGGGGCGAAGATACGGGCAATAATAATAAGGATTTTAAATTCTTCCAGTATATTTTGAAGGATCATTAAGCCGGTTATTATCAAAGAGATTTTTAAAGACAGTAGCCCCGCATTAATCATCCAATTGTACAGCATGCCCTGTACATTCATAAAGACAAGACTTTGTTGAATGGGGTGGCTTGAACCGATCTGTTCCGGTAAAAGCAGATTAAGAATGAATGCACCAATTATAGAAGTGGATAACCTGAGAAAAAACATGATTAGTGCCGAAGATCCTGTCTTCTTCTGAACGGCAGTTTCAACAAACAGGTTGTGGGAAATAAGACACATAAGTGCCAGAATGGTAATTTCACGTAAATCAAGTGGTAAAGTCGTTATAATGGCTATGGGTGCATACAGCGGGAGGAAAATACTGGTAATGAAAACAACTGACGATTCGCCGGGTAGTCCGATTAATGAAAATGCCGGAGCAAGTATATTTGCTATATGACTAACAAAGCCCCAATATTGAAGAAAACTAACAATTAAGCTTATCGGTAATATAATTTTTAAGAGCCACCAAATGGTTTTACCTGCTTTTGGAAATACAGTTGCAGTACTTTTATATATTCGTTTGTATATTGTGTTCATTCTGTGTGGTTTATAAAAACAAGAAAGGTTGTCTCCCGACAACCCAATCTTTTAGTTAACCTTAAATCTAATACCATGAAAAACACATTGCAAATGTAATGCTATAATTTATGTTGTACAACATATTTGATAACTATTTTTGCTGTTTTAGTATTAATTAACTAAAGATATATGGGCTTTATTAAAAGCAACTCTATTTACAGGGAAAAATGGACTCGAAAAAGTTATTTTACACGAATCCAGGTTTGAGATCGACCTATCCATCCACTCTTATCTAGTGATCCCCGAACAATCAGTTTGTCACCACTTTTTTCAATACTCAGGTTGCATTTGTAAACTTTCCCGTTTTTTGGATCAAGAATGGTACCGCCTGTGAGTTTATTATCTTTCTCAATCAAATCATTGATAACAGTCATTCCTAAAATGGGTTGATTTTTGTTTTTTCCTTCGCATTCAACGCACCGTTTTTCGGAATCTTTAAACATTTTATCAATCTTACCATAATATTTTCCATTGGTTGCCTTGAAGATGAATACAATCGATTTTGCACTGCCATCTTTATCATCAATAGTTTTCCACTTTCCAATAATTTTATCGGCCTGTGCATTGACGCTTACAATCATTGTGATCAACAATGCGAAAGTAAAAAGAATTTGTTTCATATTTATTGGGTATAAAAGTTGTGCAAAGATATTAATTATTTGCACACTTACAAGGTTTGTGTGCAAATATTATCCTATTCTTACATGAAAGAATTGTTTTGTCGGAACGATGTCAGATATTCAGTTCGAATTTACTATATTTGTGTTTTAAATATAACAAATGAGAACAAGTTTTATAACAGATAAGAAAGAGATAGAAGAAATTATTCATCATTGTGATGTTTGTTTCATTGGTTTAACCGAACGTGATGGTTCAGCTTACGTGATTCCAATGAATTTTGGATATTCGGAGGGAGAGTTAATATTGCATTCAGGTCCGGAAGGGAAGCATTTAAGCTTGATAGGTATAGACAATCGGATCTGCGTTACTTTTTGCTCAGAAAGGAAATTAGTCTATCAACATCCGGACGTGGCCTGTAGTTACAGTATGCTCGCACAAAGCGTAGTCTGTAAAGGGAGGGTTACTTTCATTGAAGATTTAGCCGAAAAAGAAGCTGCTATGAATCTGACTATGAAAAATTATACCGATAAAGCTTTCAAATATTCGAAACCGGCATTGATGAATGTAAAAATATGGCGTGTGACTATTGAAGAAATAACTGCAAAATCATTTGGACAGAACTTTAAATAAATATATTCGATAGGATTATTCCTCATTTTAAATATACAGTGTGAAATGTGCGTTGTTAAAGTTTTTGGCGGATATCTTTGAGTTGCTTATTTAAAAGACTATCCAAGTGGTATATATCATCTCTGAATAGAATTTTCCCTTTTGTACTAATAAAACAGGTCTGATAATCCATAACAATGGGGATATAGGGATTCAACACCACTCTTTTTATTCTCATTTGTTTTGGATTGCTTTTTAGCATTTCTTTCCCCGATTTGCTGATAACATTTAAATCAATTGAATGCCTGATTTTGTCTTTTAATAAATCATTCTTTTGAATCTGAGTTTTATAGATTGGGTTTAAATCGGGAAAACAGAAATTTACTAATTCAAGTGGCCGTTCTACCCTGACGCAACCATGGCTGACTGCTCTGTCGTGATGTTTAAAAGTGCCTTTTGAATTGGTGTCGTGTAAATAGACACTGAAAGGATTCTTGAAATTGAATTTGATACGTCCTAACGAGTTTGCGTTCCCTGAATCCTGAACCAGTTTATACGGCTGATGGTTACTGTTTATTTTAGTCCAGTCGACGGTAGATGGATCAATTTCACTTCCCTGTAAGTAAACCCGAATATGGTTCCGTTCGAAATAAGAAGTGCTTTTTGAGGCAATTTTTGCAATTTCGTTAATAATAATGCTGTTTGGTACTGTCCATGTGGGATTTATGACCAGCTCGAAAATTTTACTTTGTAACAAAGGAGTCATGTTTTTCGGTCTTCCTACGCAAACTTTCATGTTTAAAGCAATCGTGTCATCCTTAAATGCTTTAAGTGTCATATCTGCCACATTGACACGAATGTATTTTTTACCGAGTGAAGTTAATGGAACCCATCTAAGTCGCTCAAGATTTACATCGATTTTAGTTATGTATTCAGTAAAAGTCATGTTTAAGGCATCTATTGTGCTGTTCCCAATTTCCTGGTCAATCATTAATCCTGTTTTCTCCCGAAACAGATTTATAGCTTTAAGAAGTTTGTAATTGAATGATTGATACGAAGTCTGATAAGCCGGATCGAAAGGTAATTCACCGGTGATCATAAGCCGACGTGCTATGAGAGGAAGCGAAGAATGGTATGTGCCAAACTTAATGGTTTGTTTGTCAGAGAGAAGGGAGATAGGCGTGAAAATAGAATCAATAAAAAAATTATAATTGTCTTTTTCAGCCTGTAATGAAAGGTATGCTTTTGATTTTGGTTGTATTCTGGATAAATAATTCAACAGATGAGTTTTCTGTGCATTGAAACAATTCCAAATGAAAGCTGAATCGGCTTTCTGAATTGATTTATGGTATGCTTCAAAAATACCCGGATTAATAAATCCGTATTTTATACCTGAGCAATACTGGATATAAATAGTTGAAACAAACAGATCTAACTTTGCCAATTGTAAATAGCTCATATTGCCTTTTATAAGATCATTACGAAACTTTGAAATGTCTCTGTATCCAAGTTGATCAGGCTTTATTCCATGAACGCTGATATGTGATATAAAACTCAGTAAGGTATCTATCTTGAGTGTGTTCGCAGGAATAGGGATCCAAATGGGTTTGAAAAGACTGGCTTCGTAGTATTTTTTTATGAATGAAGATTTAGGTCCCGGGAGATAGTTGTAAATTGATAATTCTGATTTGATAGCCGATTCTAATTGTTCAACATTCAAGTTCTTATTATCAGGTGTAATATCATTCAGAGCTGTTTGTGCAAATACATTCAATTGGAAAGAGGAGCAGATAAGAAAAATTAGAAAAAAACAGAATTTTAAATGTTTCATTTTTTTTAATCGGGATAAAGAATACGGTTTTCAGATCCTTTCAATTGGTTGCCCTAATCATGCCTCAATGAAAGAAAGGAAGAAAAATTTAAATTTATGTGATTCCATTTTAGATTATCTGCAAAAGTAGGCTTTATTGATTGTATTTAAAACATTTTCAATTATTTTTTGGCACAGCAATTGAAATAACAACATTACCAGGTTGTGAATTTATACTAAATCCGTTGAAATGAAGATTTTAGTTGTTTCATAACTTTCATAAATAAAAAAGGATTTTGAACTCGTGCCATAATGGCAGCACTAACACCGAATAAATAATGAATAACCCTTTCGATAATTTATTTTCAGATGATATGGTAGGTTCCACAGAAATGTTCCCTATTATTTCACTCGACGAACGTTCTTCTGAGTTGAATATTAATTCAGGGGATGTTCTTCCTATACTTCCGCTGCGTAACATGGTTTTATATCCGGGTGTATTGCTTCCGGTAACGGTAGCCCGCTCCAAGTCTTTAAAACTGGTCCGTGAAGCGAATGAAAATGATATGCTGATTGGTGTTTGTTCGCAAATAGACAAAAAGCAGGATGACCCGACCATTGATCAGCTTTTCCCAATGGGAACAGTTGCCAGTGTTGTGCGGATCCTCGAAATGCCCGATAACACAACAACTGTTATTCTGGAAGGAAAACGCAGGTTTCATTTGGGCGAACTTGAGACGGTAAAACCGTATATGAAAGCCAAAGTTGTTTTGGAAACGGATGTAATACCGGATCTGACCAATGAAATGTTTTTAGCACTGGTTTCTTCTATAAAAGATTTAGCGATTAATATTATAAATGATTCGGGTGCAATTTCACCTGAAATGGCTTTTGCTATTCGAAATATCGAGAACCCGGTATTTCTGATTAATTATGTATGCGTAAATTTCGGATTGAATGTAAAGGAAAAACAACGTCTGTTGGAGATAGATGAAGTTATCGACCGTGGTTATCAGTTGTTGGAATTACTGAATAAAGAGTCCCAGTTGCTTGAAATAAAAATGTCCATTCAAAACAAAGCTAAAGAGGGCATCGATCAACAACAACGGGAGTATTTCCTGCAGCAACAAATGAAGACTATTCAAAATGAATTGGGTGGTGGTTCTCCGGAACAGGATGTTGCCGATTTCAGGGAACGTGCAAAAGAGAAAAAATGGAATGAAGCCACTTCAAAGATCTTCGATAAAGAAATGAAAAAGCTGGAACGGATGAGTCAACATTCACCCGATTATTCTACTCAGTTGAATTATATCGAAACGATGCTTGATCTGCCGTGGAATGAATATACAAAAGATAATTTCAATCTGAAGAATGCTCAGAAAATCCTGAATAAAGACCATTTTGGTATGGACACAGTGAAAGAACGTATTCTGGAACATCTTGCAGTCCTTAAACTGAAAGGCGATTTGAAATCACCAATTATTTGTTTATATGGCCCTCCCGGAGTTGGAAAAACATCTTTAGGTAAGTCAATTGCAACTGCATTGAATAGAAAATATGTACGGGTTTCGTTAGGTGGATTACACGACGAAGCTGAAATACGCGGTCATCGCAGGACGTATATAGGCGCTTTGCCCGGCCGGATCATGCAAAATATTCAAAAAGCAGATTCTGCTAATCCTGTTTTTGTATTGGACGAAATAGATAAAATTACTACCGATTACAAAGGCGATCCTTCTTCTGCATTGCTTGAAGTCCTTGACCCGGAACAAAATACTGCTTTCCACGATAATTATCTGGACGTGGATTTCGATTTATCCAAAGTGCTTTTTATAGCTACTGCCAATAATCTAAGCACCATTCCAAGAGCATTGCTCGACAGAATGGAATTGATTGAAGTCAGTGGATATACTCAGGAAGAAAAGATTGAAATAGCACGCCGTCACCTGATTTCGAAAGAACTGGAAAATCACGGGCTAAAAGAATCGCAATTTGTACTGAATAAACAAATTATTAATCTGGTGATTGAATCGTATACCCGTGAGTCGGGAGTGCGTGAGCTCGGCAGACAAATAGCCGGACTGATGCGTAAAGTAGCTAAGCATGTGGCAACAAACGAAAATTACAACATTGAACTAACTGAAGAAGATGTCAAGAAATACCTGGGAGCATCCCGCTACAGCAGGGATAAGTATCAGGGAAATGATTATACCGGAGTAGTTACCGGATTAGCATGGACACAAGTAGGAGGTGAAATATTATATATTGAATCCAGTTTAAGTAAAAGTAAAGCCCCCCACCTTACCCTTACCGGAAATTTAGGGGAAGTAATGAAAGAATCAGCCATGCTGGCTCTTGAATACATTAAATCGCATGCCGACCAACTGGGTATCGATAGTCAGCTTTTTGAGGAGTGGAATGTACACATTCATGTCCCTGAGGGAGCTATTCCTAAAGATGGACCATCAGCAGGGGTTACAATGACTACTGCATTGGTTTCTGCCTTTACAAAACGGAAAGTCAAAAAGAATCTTGCCATGACCGGTGAGATCACATTAAGAGGGAAAGTACTTCCTGTCGGAGGAATAAAAGAAAAAATACTTGCTGCTAAACGTGCAGGTATTACCGAAATTGTTCTTTGTGCCGACAATCAAAAAGATATTGATGAAATTAAACCCGTTTATCTGAAAGGATTAAAGTTTCATTATGTCAACGATATTATGGAAGTTATTGATTATGCCCTCTTAAAATAGTCCTGTATAATATAAAAAGCCTCTTATGACACCTCATAACAGGCTTTTTTTTATGTGTGGAATTATCAGATTGTAAAAAAAAATCAGGGCTTTCATTGATGCTTTTTATAATCTGACCTGATAACCTGTTTCAATCGCATACCTTTGTCTGTATTGATATAGAATCAGCTCTTCATTTGTAAAGCTTATTCCAATATGAAAATTAGATATCCGGTTTATCTGAAAACTCTTTTCAAGTTTAACTTTATACGCAGCCAATTGATTCAACCCGCCTGTTTGAGTTATTGAATACAGATCATCCGGCGAATTACCGGAATCAATTTCAATCCCCCAGTAATCAAGTTCGTTTTGACCGAAAAGTCTGTAATTTCCTACCAGTGAATAAGAATATTTGTTGTTCGACTTATTATATACAAAATAGGGACGTACAGCAAGCCAACTAGTATAAATGAATTTTTCCAGATGAGTGGTGGCAATAAAAATGTTTGGATTTGACTTTTCATAATTCAGGTATCTGCCACCGATTGATGCGTCTGTTTTGAATATAAATTTAAAATAATATTCCAGTCCACCTCGATGTTGTGGAAAAGTTGAACCTTTATTGGAATACCCGTAATTAAAATATAAATATTGTTTGACTCCGGTTTTTAAATGAATATTTGTTTCCAGTTGAAAATAGTTTACATCAATCCTGTTGATATAATTAGCTGTAATTCCTACACTGTTTTCACCTGATTTTCGGGTATAGCTTAGTGAGGCTGTATGTTGGAGTATATTCGCATTATCCGTCATGTTGAGATTGTAATATACCGAAAAAATATTTGCATTTCGCTCAAAGAGTAAGTAAGTATACAAATCGCTGGTTTTCTTAGAATCCAGATAATTTTTATTCTTAGGGTCTTCTATCAGTCGAACACCTTTGTCGTAGTCTTTTAATTCAGTATACGCTATCAGGCGTTTCCGAAAGAGATCACCCGGATCTGAATATTGCCGGTCCTCAGCTTCCCGGCAGCATAAAAGCAAATCTCCAAATCGCTTTTCCTTTAAGAGGATATTACTCCGGGCTGCATAAAAATCATCACGATGATAACCCACATCTTTCGCCTGTTGGATATACATGGAGGCTGAATCGGTTTTGTTTTCCCATAAATATACATTTGCTATAAAAACCAAAATGTCCCCACGTTTGGTGTCTGTTAATAATGCTTTTTTTGCTTCCAGAATCGCTGCATTATATTGTTGGTTCTTGGCCAGTAGAGTCGCATTATTTAAAATTGAATCAGTTTTTTCTTCCGAATGAGCTACCGACAGGAGCTCAGATAAAATGAAAAGTATCAGTGTAATTTTTTCTTTCATAAAGTTGTCAATAAATTATCATTCGCCGGAATAGAGGCATCGTTTTATCATTCAATTTCCATTTGATAATGTTTCACGGTTATTTGGCATGGCAATTATCCGTGTTTCAGTTTAATTGGGTTTAAATAAATTAAAGTTTTATTTCCAATGTTTTTATTTGTTATTCCCAATGAAAAACTATGAAGATCATAGTCTTATTAATACAAAAAAATATGCTTATTTGTTCAATCCCTATTTTAGACTGATTCTGAATTAAAATCAGTTTTCTCTACTGTTTAATGCCTTTTTAAGCTATAAACCACATGAAATAAGTAAATTAAAAAAGGATATTTTTTACGCATTATTAAGAAGTATGTCATTGTTTAACACTAGTTCTTTCTGTATCTAAACTAAATAAGTTAATTTTGCAGTTCAAATTTGGATTACAAAATAACAGTCAGGATATAACCCTTAAATACAAACTTCATTCGTAAGTTTACCTGGTTAATTGTAATTGAATTCAATGAATTTTTAATTTAATAATTTATTTATCGAAGTGAAAAAACTAAACATTATTTTATCGATAGCCTTTATTGTGCTGTTGTTTTCATCGTGCAAATCTATGCAAATTGAAAAACCGAAAGAATCGTACCTTCCGTCGAATCTTTCACCTGCACTGTCCGAATTACCTTTGCAGGTAGAACTTGATGTAAAGAAATTAGAAGCATCCATCAATAAAAAGATGAACGGAATTATCTTTGAAGGCACAAAGATCTCTGATAAAGATCTGTCTGTGAAAATATGGAAAGCCCAGAATTTTACTTTTACCATTAAGAATAACGTGATTGAATACCGCGTTCCGCTTAAAGTGTGGACCCGTTTCGCGTGGAAAGTATCAAAATTCGGTTACGAAGTAGGTGATCATTATGAAGCAACAGGTAGTATTGCACTTACCTATAAAACCACCATTAGCATGGATAAAAACTGGAAGCTGGTGGCAAAGACAACATCCTCAGGATATCAATGGCTTGAAACTCCTAAATTAAATGTAATCGGGGTTACTGTTCCTGTTACTCCAATTGCCAATCTGGCATTGTCCCGTTGTGATAAACTGATATCCGATCAGATTGATAAAACATTGGCCGAATCGATCGATATGAAGAAATACGTTTCTCAGGCATGGTCGGAAATTCAAAAACCTGTTCAGGTGAATGCAGCAAATGAATTGTGGATACGCATTACTCCCAAAGATATTAATGTCGCTCCATTTACTACCACAGGAAATAAATTAAATCTGGCAATAGATTTGTCTGCCGAGATTGAATCGTTTATGGGAGTGAAACCCGAAGCAAATGCTTTAATAGCATTACCTGCATTTAAATTTGTCAACCATCCGGTTCAACAGTTCAGCCTGAATGTAGGTGCCGATGTAACTTTTGCCAAAATATCGGAAATGGCAAAAAAAGAATTGGTGAATAAAACATTTACCGAAGGTACCAAAACGATTACCATTACTGATTTGTCAATCTTTGGAAATGAAGGCAGAGCGATTTTCGTAGCTGATGTTATTGGATCATTTAAAGGCCGTGTCTATTTTACAGGAAACCTTGTATATAATCCAACGAAAATGGCTGTTGAAATTTCAGAGCCACAGTTTGATATTAAAACTCAAAGTGTATTGTTGAAATCTGCAAGTTGGTTAATGCATGGACTGATTCTTAAGAAGATTGCGCCTTATTTGACTTATCCGGTTAAAGACAACCTCGAAAAAGTGAAAACACAAGTCAATACGATGTTAAGCAATTACCCGATTTATAGTGGCGTTACATTACATGGAAAATTGAATAATCTCAGTGTACTGAGCTTAAGTTTAGTCCCGGGTGCTGTTCGTATTCAGGCAAATGTAAAAGGCAATGTTGCATTGAAAGTTGAGGATTTAAAACTATAATTAATTTCCTGTCAACAAATAAAAAAGCCTCATAAGTCAAACTTATGAGGCTTTTTTAATTGTTGACTATAAGATATTCGTTCTATATTAAATAATTTAAAACGTATAGAATTAAGCCTGATAATTAATTCATTCCCAAATTAACTGAACACTACCTTATTTCTTCAGATAGCTTGATTCCATTTGATCATAGAAGTTTTTCAAGACAAAGAAAGCTTTCTTTTTAGCACCGTTCTGACTAATCAGCCCTTTTCTATTCCAGCCATCCTGTATGTTGGGTAAAACCCTTTTTGGCGAGCGGAAATCGTATAATATCCAGGGAGAAACTCCTCTAAACTGAGGTATTTTTGATAACATTTTAATGGTCCGTGCAAATAGGTCTTCCTGATATTCTTCCGAAAAACGTGTTTTGACGTCTCCATGCATACCCTGCAGGGCATCTCCACCAAATTCACTGATCATAACAGGCTTGTTGTATTTAATATTCCATACGATATTGTCACATTTTTCAGGTAATCCATCGTACCATCCGACATATTCGTTGAAGTTTACGATGTCTACAAAGTCGGCAAAGGGATCTTCTACGATCCGTTCGTTTGGATTATCAGGATTGCCATGTGTCTCAAGGGCAGCCGAAATTAACCGGCTATTATCCATCCCGCGGGCATGTGATGCTAATTTCTTTAGAAATGAGGTGCGTGCCTCACTTACCGGAGTCTCGTTGGCCATGGACCATATAATGACACTGGCGCGGTTTTTATCTCTGGTAATGACTTCCGTGAGCTGTTGGAGTGCATTCGCCAGTGTAGCCGGATTATCCCATTGTATGGTCCAGTAGACAGGATCTTCTTCCCACACCAGTATCCCCATTTCGTCGGCTAAACGAATCATATTTTCACTGTGCGGATAATGTGCCAGCCTGACATAATTGCAATTTAATTCTTTGGCCGAATTCAGCAACATTTGAGCATCCTGCATGGAATAGGCTCTTCCACCACGTAAAGAGTTCTCTTCATGAATGCATATTCCGCGCAGAAATACTGGGATGCCATTCAATAAAATATCAGTACCACGTGTTTCAATAGTCCGGAATCCGATTTTATCAGTTATTTTCTGTTCCTGAATTGACAATTCAACCTGATATAATTTTGGAGTGCCGGGTGCCCAACGTTTTAAATTTTTCGTTTTGAATGTAAAAGTTGCTTTTCCCGTTGAATCGGATGTAATGGTTGAATTTATCTTCAATTCAGGAATGCTGATATTGACTTTCTGTTGAAGTGCATTCCCGTTTACCTGAACATAGCCTGTTAACTCGTTATCAGTTCCTTTTTTCAATTGAACCAGATAATCCTGAATGAAAGTACCTGAAACTTCTACCAGTGTTACATCGCGTGTTATGCCGCCATAATTCCACCAATCGGTATTCAGGGTTGGTACACCCTCCCGTTTTCGTCTGTTGTCAACTTTCACCACCAACGAATTTCCCGCTTCTTTCAGCAAACCTGTAATTTCAAAGTTGAAAGGGGTGAATCCACCAATATGTTTTCCAAGCTTCTTTCCATTCAGGTAAATGTCACTTTCGTAATTTGCCGCCCCAAAATGTACAAATACACGATTCCCTGCAACCGTTGTTTTGTAATTAAACTGTCTTCGGTACCACACAGTTCCTTCGTAATAAAGCAACCGGTTGTCCTGTGAATTCCAGTCACCCGGAACCCATAGGGTGGGAGACTTGTCGAATGAGTATTCAATCAGTTCAGTTTTGTCGGCTGGTTTCTTATCCAGAAAGAAGGCCCCGTTTGGTGGATTGGGTGATTCATCAAACGGTATATAGCGATAGTCGTAATATCCGGTTTCGTAAGTATCAATGATATAATTCCATTTACCATTCAGGGTAATGGTATTTCTACCATTCACGTTTTGAATGAGTGAACCGTTTTCAGCAACTGCCAGCAATGGAAGGCACGCGAACAAAAGGAAAGGGAAAATAAATTTTGTTGATTTCATAAATTAATTAGATCGGTAATAATGGGATTAAATTCTTTTTCTTATAAACGTTTACTGAAAAATAAATAAGTAATTGCAGATGTTTGGTGATCTGTTTGTTAATCTCTAAAAGATTATATTTCAGTGTCCTGGTAATTATGAATTGTTCATTATTATTTATTAATTGCTTACAACCTCTTTCATTAAAACAAAGAGTAATCTTCAGGAATAAATGATACCTGCTTTTTCTGAAAATTAAGCTATAAAGCGAATCTTCTTTTCTGGACGACATTTAAGTCAACTAAGATATAAGGTACAAGTTAATTTATATTACGTTGGATTTATGATGCCAAAGTTAATTATAATCCTGTATAATAAAACTTTATTGTCTAAAAAAAGATGAACCCTTGTATCAGGACCTGTGAGGAAATATTAGGTTGGTGTAGCTGATGCACTTCAGGATAATTATAACGATAAATGTCCGGGATATACAAACTATATTACTAAAAGACACAGTTCTGATTCATAGCGAATTGATATGTACTACAATCCCCTGTAAATTTTTCAACTTACAGGGGATATGAAATTTTTTATTTATCTAATTAAAGTAAATTCGGTGTTTTATGAATCAATATTTTAAGAATTACATTTTCTTAGACTTAGGACAATCAGGTCCGCAGACATGCCCCATTTCTCCATGTTTAATCATCGCTAATTTACCACTCTTATCCATTTCATATCCGTTTTTCATTTTCATGGTTTTACCATCGGGTTTTGTAATAACTCCCTTAATTGAAACCTTGCTTCCATCAGTGAATTTATACGGTTCAACCAACGGAGTGCATTTCCCATCTTTGCACAACATCATTTTATTATTCACCATCATAACGCCGTCCATCATTTTCATTTTCGCTTTCATTTCCGTTTTCACTTTGACACTCTTCGTCTTTGTAGAAGTTGTCTGGGCACTGACTGCTGCCGTAATGCCGATCAAAATTGCGATTGCAAGAATTACTTTTTTCATTTTTTCTTAATTTTGATGATTAGTTTTCTTCAATACCGTTGTTGCCCGGTCTTCAGAATCGCTGTTGCCCATTAGATTTTTTTTTCCAATACGAAATTTAAAGAGATTGTTTCGTAAAAGAAACATCATAATTTCTAAATTTGATCTTAACCCATGTTCTCTTTCAGGGAAAGAGCGAACAAACACAAGGTTTATGAAATCTAATTTATAAATTATGAACACTCTTCATTTTTCTATTCCCTTACACATAAGAAATTGAATTTATAGTTGCGTTGTTGTTATTGTTTAAATGAATTGAATTTATGTTTCTGAAATAGATTCACAAACTAAAATTTAAAATTCAATATTCCAAATATTAATTTCAAACAATTTACCTGTTTTTTTTGTTCGCCTTTTAATATAAGTTTTAATACCTTTAACTTGTTAAATGTCAAAGAGAACATTTGATTTACACTATGGGGAAGCAAATAAGTAATTGTATGTATTTAGTGATCTGTTTGCTAATCTATAACAGCTAGCATTTTTGTGTCCTGGCAATTATTAATTGTTCATTATTATATTTTACTTACTTAGAGCACACATATAAAAAAAAAGCGGAGAGTAATTTATTGTAATTCTATTTGTTGGGAAGGCATTCTATTTTTATCGGATAGAAGTTTATTCCGATTTTAAATAAAAAATCCACTCTCTTAATTAGCCAGCAGTTGACAGTTAAAAAGGGAGTGGACTGTTAAGTCTTATTTTCGAAAAATATAAATTAGTGAAAGGTTACTTCCTTTTGGGGTTAGGTCCGTATACGTTACTTTTAGGATTCCCTTCAGTAATGCATAATGACAACAGCCAGACAGTACCGAAGACAGGAATGAATGAAAACAAAACGTACCAGCCGCTTTTGCCAACATCATGCATTCTTCGTACAAAAACCGCAAGACTGGGGAGAAAAACAAGGAAGTTATAAATGATAAAGATGATACCAAATGGCATAGGCGAAATGAATGTACCGAAAGTATAATCTAAAATCATTGATAAACCTATTAAAATAAAATTTATCAGGGTGAAATTCCAAAATTCACTCATTCTGGAACGACCACTAAATTCAGCAAACTTTTTTAAAACGGTAAAATAGATATTCATATTATTAGATTTAAATTTTCCCTACTCTTATGGCTTTTCAGTTACTCCCCACCTTTTTTTTATTTGTGGATATAATTATTCTTTAGTGATTTTTTAAAGCAATATGATGCATTGAAAATTATGTCCATTCAAGTTTAACTGTGATAGCAAGGTATAATAATATATATTAAAAAACCGGAATTTGCTCGATTGAATAATTGTCAAATAATTAATAACTCCATTCATTTATTTTATAAAATAAAAATAATATACTTTCATATTTGGACTTCAAACTGCAAAAGTACAAATAAAATTAATGTATTAACTTAATATAGTATCTTAATTGTAAGTAATCAAAATAAATGATAAATTATAAAACGGAAACCCGTTATGACAATACAATTCAAATAAGATTAAAAAAACTTATAGTTAGTAAACTAAATATAAAAGAATGAATTTCGGTAATTAAATCTGTTTAACGTGATTCATTTAACCTGGTTCGTGTTCTGTGCTATATACTATTTAAGGCGATTGGAAATCTTGTAGTATCTACCAATAAAAAAACCCGAAGGCGGACTTTATCGTCTGCCTTCGGGTTTCATATAAGATGGATGTTTTTATTTCACGGATATCAGTTCTATCCCGTTTTTCTTTCCTAGATTCCGGCTATACTGTTTGTCATTTGAGTTGTTCCAGTGTTCCAACACTCCGAGGCTGTTAAGTTTAATTCCATCATTTTCGGGGTCGTAGGTACTGCCCGAAGGTGGATTATTCGCTTTGGCTGCTTCCAGCAAATAGGAATCCGAATAATTCATGTCGGCAGCTTCCGGAAATTCGGTTGCAAAAAAGTCAAGTGCAACTGCATCTATAGCCACGGGATCCTGGGATGCGAATAGGCTGCATGGCCAGTTCCCGTTAAACGGTTTCATTTTCCATACAGGTTTCGGTAATCCATTCACTTCTTTTGATCCATAAAATCCATCGATCAGATAAAGCATTGTTTTTCCACCAATGTCCTTGTGTCCCATATAATCTACAAAAGTCATGTATTTTGATCCTCCGTTCCTGTCCTGGCCAAAATTATCGTGCGCATTTTTTCGCCACTCGCTGTTTATATCAGTTACCCCGTACCAGTTCTTTCCGCAGAGAGTAACACCCTGTCCAACATGCCCTTTTAATATGGCTACATTAATCAGATAATCGGCTTCTACTGCACAGGTCACCAAACCGCGGGCCAGTCTGCCATTGTCTTTTGAATAATGAATGGCTTCGGCTTTATATTCCGATTTTGTTCGTCCGTCTCCACCCGTATTGTCTACAAAAATGACATTCGGAAATTCGGCATGACATTTATTGAACGTGAAATCAGTAATAAAACGACTTGCATCGAATACCGTAATCATATTCTGAGGTATGTTCCCTTCGTTGACCATGCTTTTTATCAGTGCATAAATGAGTTGAGGTGAAACGTTTATTTCAGGACTGTCTTTGTGCGAAAACGTGTTGTTTTCATTGACTTTAATTCCGATCTTCTCTCCACGGACATATCCATGATTGCCTCGACCTTTTGTTTTGTTGAAAAATAAGAATAATTTAGTCCATGCATTTTTTTCGTTTTTATCGCCCGTTAAGCCGGCAAGTGCATCTGTTACCATTTTCGTCGCTTTTATCTGCGAATTCCAACGGTCTTCAAACCACAATCCTGTTTCTCCGTCCCAGTTGGATACCCCCGGATTATGCACCCAAACCACTCTTCCGGGGAAAATCCCTTTAGCAACTCCTACGGGTACATTCTTGCCCATCATCATTTTAGGCGGACTAAACGTTGATTTTAGTTGTGCATAAAGGGTATCGGAATTTTGGACTGCAAAAATGGTCGTACATGTAAGTGCAATCAAAACAAAAAGAGCAGCATATCCAAATTTGCGGTTTTTAATAAAAGTTTTTGCTTTCATCCAGGCAGTAATTCCCCCAACCAATGACAGCAAATAAAGTACAAATGCCGACATAACCGGCGCAGAAGCTTGCATACATGGGTAGGCAGCACGCGAAGGCTTTGGAATGACACGAACCAGAAACCAGATAGTCGTACTGATTCCCAATGTAAAAAACATGAGCTTCCGGTATAATTTATGGTCCTTCATCTTTTTTAGGGATTCAAATGATCTGACAAAAATGTGCTTCATATGACTTTGATTTTTATAGTTGCAGGTAATTTGTTTACCGGATATAAAAGTAGCAATTTTAAAATGAATATCCAAAAAAACCGATAAACCAAAAGTCTTCAGCGAAGTTAGTTTTGTAAAATCTAAAAGCCCATAATAGCTGAATTAAGTTCTGTTTTTATGAGCTTTTTTAATTTAGTATGAAATTAAA
>Ga0302296_1000694_pt1 | contig 26674 bp, 26 predicted proteins | sample III_Fen_N3_1_FD_194546 | JGI IMG/M metagenome (GOLD analysis project Ga0302296, IMG submission 194546) | Peat permafrost microbial communities from Stordalen Mire near Abisko, Sweden - III_Fen_N3_1 | ecosystem: Environmental > Terrestrial > Soil > Wetlands > Permafrost | place: Sweden: Abisko...
GCGGAAGCTACGAGATTCGAACTCGTGGTACGGTTGCCCGTACGTCAGTTTAGCAAACTGGTGGTTTCAGCCACTCACCCAAACTTCCTGACTTATTGCTTTAGCGGGTGCAAATATAAGAAGGAATTTTTGATTATCAAAACCATTTCTTTAATTTTCGGTGCACATAATACAATTTCAATTAACTATTCGTTGATTTTCCGCATATTAGGCTAAAAAAAATGAATTAAATAAATTGCTTCCCCTATTCCTTTTAATTATTTCAAACAAAACTGTATTTTTGTACTCCAAAATGAGCAGAAACCAATACGTAACTTACATGACAACAAAAAAAACAAAAACAAAAAAGACAAAAGGACTAAATAAACCAATCAAATGGGCTGGATTTGTGGCTGTAGCCATCTTCATTTACTTTGCAGCGATCTTTTTTGTACCGAATATTTTTCCCAGAAGTACTGAGGAAGCATTCATCTGTATTCCGGACAGCAGTACGTTTAAAGATGTAACCGTTCTGCTCTCGAAGGAATCAAAGGTAATCAGTATGTCCTCGTTTAAACAGGTCGCAGGTTTTCTTCACTATGGTAAAAAAATCCGCTCAGGACGTTATGCCCTGAAACCCGGGATGAACAACTTTCAACTTATACGCATATTACGCAGCGGCAGGCAAACTCCGGTTCATTTGACATTCAACAACATACGTACCAAAGAGCAGTTGGCTTCACGCTTGGGGTCACAACTCATGGCCGATTCCACCAGCATTCTGAAGTTATTGAATGATACGGCCTTCTTAGCTAAATATCATTTAAATCCGTATACTTCCATCTCCCTTTTTGTTCCCAACACCTATGACGTTTTTTGGAACATTAATGCAAAAGAGTTATTTAAACGAATGAATAAAGAATATTCCGATTTCTGGACTGACAAACGGAAAGCAAAAGCAGCAGCCATCCCACTTACTTTATCGCAAGTGAGCACCATGGCATCCATTGTCGAAGAAGAAACCAATAATAAAGAGGACCGCCCAATGGTAGCGGGATTATACATCAACCGCCTGAAAGCAGGTATGCCCCTGCAAGCCGATCCGACAATAAAATTTGCAGTGGGAGACTTCACAATAAAAAGGGTTCTATTTGTCCATTTGCGGACCGTTTCACCATACAACACCTATTTGAATACAGGATTGCCACCCGGGCCTATTCGCGTCGCTACACCGAACGGAATTGACGCCGTGCTCAATTATGCACATAACAAGTATATTTACATGTGTGCATCAGAAACGCTGAACGGGAAACATAAGTTTGCAGCTACCTGGGCGGAGCATCAGGTGAATGCAAAGAAATACCGCACGGAACTGAACAAAAGGCAGATATTTAAATAAGAAGAAAAACCCCCGACCCCCTGAAGGGGAGGAAGAGAAGAAAGAACCCCGACTACTCCCGACAAATCGGGATAAATGGCGGATGATAAGAAAAGAGCATCGTTTTTAATATTAAATTGAATTAGTAATATAATTTTAATATTATGGAAACTAATGAGAAAAGCATACAAAAAAATGGTAACTCTGACTCCCCTTTAGGGGCTGGGGGTCGGTCAAACATGTTTTATGGTGCATTGCCAATACTTTTTGGACTTGCAAAGAAACTCAGGGATCATCAGACGGAAGCAGAATTATTTCTTTGGAGCCAACTGAATAATTTAAAATATTTAAATGTAAGATTCAAACGACAACATCCTGTTCTATATTTTGTAGCAGATTTTTATTGCCATAAAGCCAGACTTGTTATCGAATTGGATGGTGGTTATCATGACATTCCTGAACAGTATATGTATGATAAAGAAAGGGAGCAAGAATTAGAGGATTTAGGTCTTAAAGTCATTCGATTCTCAAATGAACAGGTATTGTTCCATATTGAAAATTCTTTGAAGGTAATTAAAGAGGTGATTAAAGAAAGAATAACCCCCGATCCCTAAAGGGTGGTTAGAGGTTCTCTTTCTTTCTTTCTTTCTTTCTTTCTTCTCTTCCTCCCCTTCAGGGGTCGGGGGTTCTTTCTCATTCTTTCTTATCCCCCTTTAGGGGTTAGGGGCTCTTAAATATAATTTACTTCGGGTGTCAATTCAATACCGAATTTCTCTTTTACGGATTTTTGAATTTGTTGAGCAAGAAAAGCAATCTCAGCACCGCTTGCTCCTCCAAGATTGACTAAAACGAGGGCTTGTTTTTCATGTACACCGGCATTACCGATCTGTTTTCCCTTCCAGCCGCACTGATCAATTAACCATGCTGCCGGTATTTTCTCCCTGGTTTCCGAATCAAAATAATGTGGAATTTGAGGATAGATGGATTGTAAAGATTTGAATTGTTCTTTTGGAATGACAGGATTCATAAAATAGCTTCCGGCATTCCCGGTAATTTTTGGATCAGGCAATTTTGATTGCCTGATTTGAATTATTGTTTGTCGTATATTCTGCAAATTCACTTCCCCGTTCTTTAAAACGGCCTCTTCCAATCGTTGATAATTCAGCTTGAAAACCGGTTTTTTATTAAGACGAAATAATACAGTTGTAATAATATATTTTCCTTTCAATTCATTTTTAAAAATACTGTCCCTGTATCCATAGCGGCATTCTTCTTTCGGGAAGGTTTTAAGTTCAGCAGTTTCAACCTCTACGGCATTTACATTTACAATGAGTTCCTTCACTTCAACGCCGTAGGCACCGATATTTTGTACTGCCGAAGCTCCTGCTTCACCGGGAATAAGCGAGAGATTTTCAGCACCTCCCCATCCATTATCCACACAATATCCGACAAAATCGTCCCAAATCACGCTTGAACCAACTTCCAGGAAAACCGAATCGGCATCTTCCCTTACTTTTTTAATTGAATGAATACCCGAATGGAGTATAATGCCGTTATAATCATTTAGAAACAACAGATTACTGCCACCTCCAACAGGGAGCATCTTGTTTTTTTTAACAATTTCTGAACGTAAAACATCCTGTAAATCGGCAACAGAGTCATATTCAATAAAAAAATCGGCAGTGACATCGATTCCAAAGGTATTGTAAGGCAAGAGTGAAGTCTGTTGGTTGATTTTCATTTATTTTATATTTTGAACTACTAATTCTAATTTTGATTCTAGTTCTTCGGGCTCGATCCACATTATTTCTTTATCACGGTTAAACCAGGTCATTTGACGCTTGGCATATCTTCGTGAATCCTGTTTAATCATATTTACAGCAAAATCAAGGGTCCAGGTACCATTCAGGTATTCGTACAGTTCCTTATAACCAACCGTATTCAATGTGTTCAGGTTTTTATATTCGTAATATTTTTCAGCTTCCTGTAATAATCCTTCTGCCATCATTTCATCCACCCGCCGGTTGATTCTTTCGTATAATTCAGCACGCGGGCGATTCAATCCTATTTTCATAATATTGAAATTCCGTGCTTTTCGTTGCCCTGTACGCAATCCGGAATAAGTCTCTCCGGTCATACTGCATATTTCTAATGCATGAATCACCCTTTTTGGATTCAGGATATCCACTTTCTCAAAATGAGCAGGATCAAGCCTTTTTAATTCATTTTGAATAAATTCCAACCCCGACACTGCATATTGTTTTTGCCAGTAAGCCCGGGTTGCCGGATCGACTGTAGGGATATCATCCATTCCGTTACAAACAGCATCGATATACATCATCGACCCACCTACCAACATGACAACACTGTGCGTTTTGAATAATTCATCCAACAATTGAATGGCATCCTGTTCATATTGGCCGGCATTGTATTCATCATGTATGGAATGAGTACCGATAAAATAGTGTTTTACGCGTTCCTGTTGCTCTTTTGTAGGCGCAGCGGTACCAATCTTCAATTCTCGATAAAACTGCCGGGAATCGGACGAAATAACAGGACATTTTAATTTTTCAGCCAACAGGAGACTTATATTTGTTTTTCCAACTCCTGTAGGACCCAGGAGAACAAGTAAGGTTGGCCTTTTTAGTTGGCAGTCGACAGTTGGGTGAATAGAATCTTTATCATTCATAATGAAGTCCGGAATCAGTTGGGTAGTTGGATTTAAATAAAAAAAACAGAAAATACTGATTACTTTCTGTCTTTCATCTTATTCTTACAGTGAATTTAGAATTTTGGATCTTCAGTAAAAAGACTACTGTCATCAAAATTCATCTCACCAAATCCTTCTTCATCCAATTCTTCCAACTCATAATCTTCGTCACCATAGAAGTTTTCATCAAGATTTTCTTTTGGTACTACCGGCAGACCATCTTCTGCCATAATTTGTACGGGTGGTTCTCCTTCGGATGAAATACAAACGGGTTTATCAAGATTTTTCCTTGGAATAATTTCAGACAATTCTATAAAGAAAACCCGTTCAGAAATCATGTCAAATACATATAGCATTTTTTGATTTTCGTCAACCAGCAAGTCCTCCAGAGTAGTATCTTCCATGATTAAATTGTCGTACTCTGAACTTGATTCCATTTCAACTAAAGTTACCTCTTGTCCTTTCTCCCAATTTTCGGAACAAATGAAGAAAGTCGTCATCAGATTTTTCTCATAACTGACCGAATCCAGAATTGCATTATGCAGATCAATAAATTTGGCTTCGGAATCGATATTGATTACGCGTACAAAATTATCTACCTCATCGGATAGTATTGTGAATTTATATACCATGTTTTCTATTTATTTTTTCGGGGGTAAAAATACAACATTATTTTTAATTACATAGAATATCCACAAAGATATTTCACAAAAAAAGCCGCTAAATTCAGTAGCAGCTTTTTAAAATATATTTTAATAAATAAGTATAAACCAATGGATTATAATTTCTATCGTTTTAGTTTTTCTTCAATCTCCCGAACACTTAACCGAAAGTTTTTATCACAATCCATCAAATCATTTACGATCTTACACGCATGAAGTACCGTAGCATGGTCGCGTTGTCCGATCGTATTTCCGATAGAAGCAAGCGAGCTTTTTGTTAATTGTTTTGATAAATACATGGCAATCTGTCGCGCCTGAACAACCTCACGTTTACGGCTTTTTGTTGAAATCGCATCAATTGACAACGAAAAATATTCACAGACCACATCACGGATTTTCTCAACCGTGTTCACTCTTTTAGTTATATTGACAATCCTGCTGATTACTTTTTCGGCCAGTGTAACGTCAATCGGAATATCTGCCAGTGTAGAATGGGCCAACAGCGAGACTAATACACCTTCCAGGTCCCTGACATTATCAACAACATGTTCGGCTATAAAATCAACAACCTCATCCTCGATTTCTAAACCATCCCGATAGATTTTACTTTCCAGAATTGATTTACGCAAATCAAAATCAGGTTTTTCTATTTCGGCTGACAAACCCCATTTAAACCGGGTAAGCAAACGTTGTTCAAGTCCCACCATCACGATTGGCGAACGGTCGGAAGTCAATACTAATTGTTTTCCGGTTTGATGCAAATGATTGAATATATGGAAAAAAGTATTCTGTGTTCCAGTTTTACCTGCGAATTCCTGAATATCATCAACAATTAAAACATCGATTGTCTGATAGAAATTTAAAAAATCATTCACTGTATTACTCCTTACTGCATCGGTATACTGGATCTGGAATGTATTAGCCGAGACATACAACACCCGTTTTTCTGGATGAAGTTGCTTAGTCATCACACCAATTGCATTTGCCAGGTGCGTTTTTCCAACTCCTGATTGACCATATACAAAAAGAGGATTAAAGATATTTTTTCCGGGATCATTTCCAATGCTGATTCCTGCTGTACGAGCCAGTTTATTGCTGTTCCCTTCTATCAGGTTATTAAAATTATAAGCCGGATTCAGTTGAGGATCTATTTCCGGCAACTGTGGTTTATGGTACGGATTCACATACCCTGTAGTGTTCGCAACAGATTTAGGTTTTTGTTGTTCTCCGGCACTTGGAATCTGAGTTCCTCTTCCACTCGATTTGTCAATCATAACACGGTATTCAAGCCGTGTTCCGACTCCTACTTCACGATACAATGTCATTCGTAGTAAATCGATGTACTTTTCTTCAATATACTCAACAAAAAACTGACTTGGAACCTGCAATACAAATATGTTATTTTCATATTTGAGTGCAACAAGAGGTACAAACCAGGTATTAAAAGATACTTCGCTGATATTGTCTTTGATGACGCTTAGGCAGCGACTCCATAATTGAATGTGATTATTAAACATCTTTGTTTTAGTTCAAAATATTTTTGTAAACGAGTTATAAAGCAGATAATAAATTATGCCGGAAATCAATTTTAGGTGGCTATTTTCAGTTCTACAAAATTCTAAAACTTTTCCCATATAAAAAAATCGAATTAATTTCTGCTCATCATTCATTCTATCATCTTTATTAATATCAGAACTTTATGTAACCTGTCTGATTAACATATAGTTATTTGTAATGATTTTGTAATATGTCTGATAGTAAAGACATTGACAAATTGAAAGAAAAAACGAGAAAATAAGGGAAGAAAAAACCGAAACTCTTGTTAACAAAAGGTTTCGGCTGTGAAAATTCTTAAACAGGTTTTTTTTTACAAGAATCGTTATTTAGAACTGTCGTAAATAACGATCTATTTTGTTTTACTCCCAAAAAGCGAAAAATGCACGTAACGTTTAGGGTTTTTTTGTAAATCAATGATTAGTTTATCTGCATTGGCAGCTGTATTTGACAAATTGATATACAGATCTTTATTATTTAAAAGCATCCCGATTGTGCCTTCTGATTTGTTCATTTTTTCTGAAATAAGATTCAGGTTGGCAATGGTATGATCAATGCTGGCAAAAGTTGATTGATAATCGATTTTCTTCAGGTTTCCACTGATTTGTTTGAAATCGGTGGTGATGTCATTTACATTATTTAAAATATGTGGCACGTCTTTATGCATTAACTTCTTCAATTGAGAAGAACTTTCGGCTAAATCGGAAGTTGTATGCTCGATGGAAGCCAGGCTTTTATTCAGATTTTTATTCTCAACCAGGACTCTGACCGAACGAATCAGTGAATCGGCTTGTGTAGAAATGCTTTCAATCTTTGGCACTAAATTACCGGACAATTGAGCCATCAATCCCACCCCCATATTCGTTTGTAAGGTATCACCCGGCTCATGCATGGATTGCGAAAGGACTACAGGTTCATAGATCAATCGGATGGCCTTACCGCCCATTAAACCGTCATCATATAATTCAATTCGCACATCCTTTGGTAATTTTATGTCTTTTGAAACTGATATTTTAATGACAAAAGATTCTTTCCTGGAAAAATCATATTTAATCTGTTCAACCTGTCCTACTTTAAATCCCTTGACGTAAACCGGAGAGGAAGCCACTAACCCGCCAATATTTTCATACCTGCCATAATAATAACTGACAGGAGAAAAAATATCAATTCCTTTCAGATAATTTAATCCAAAATATAATACGAATATGGCAACTACAGCCATAATACCTACCTTAACTTCTCGTGTAAAATATTTCTTCTTCATTCTTTTTAGTTTATTGATTCTGAAAAATTAGTAAAATTCAATACCGGTTACTTGTTTAATTTTAATGCCTCATTAATTGAGATTTTTTTATCACCTACAAAAGCAATAATAAATGCATTCGGAAATTTATAAACGATTTCTTTTCTGATTTGCTTAATTTTTGAATATTCGGTTTCCACTCCAACCGTATATTTATAAAATCCGTTTTCTTCAAAATAATCCGTATCATTTACACCCTTAAATTCAGAAGCTTTTTGTTTTAACTTCTTTTTCGATGCCAGAAACTGGACTTTAAATGTCGGAATCTGAATTATTTTTTTTTGGTCAGTTGTCGGGCTTTCAATTTTATTATGCTTTGACACTGTATCTACATCCGTTTTTTTCGAACTGTCAACTTTCAGGGCCTGTTGTTTTTGAGTCGGTTCATCATTTCTATCTTTCCTATCTGCTTTCGAAACGGAGGAAATCTGACGTCCGGATCTTCTGTCATGATCTCGTTTGTAATCAACAAAAGCATTGAAAACTGCAGTAGCTAATTCCTTTTGACCTCTGTCGGAGATTAAATACCGTTCTTCAGCAGGATTGGATATAAATCCAAGTTCAACCAGGACACTGGGGCAGGCCGACCGGTGTAGAACCCAGAAGCCGGCTTGTCGCACTCCACGATCAGCCCGTTGGCAATAGTTGACAAACTGTTTCTGTATTATTGATGAAAATTCAACACTTTTATCAATGTATTTATCTTGCATGAATTCAAACATAATATATGAATCCACTGATTTTGGATCGAACCCTTTGTATTTGGTCCTATAATCGGATTCTAACAGGATTACAGAGTTTTCCCGCATTGCCACATCCAGATTGGCTCTTGTTTTAGCTAAACCCAGTGTATAGGTTTCGGTTCCATAAGCCGCCGGACTGGGGGATGCATTTGTATGAATACAGATAAACAGGTCGGCATGATTTTCGTTTACGATATCAGCCCGTTCCTGCAAAGTGAGATATTTATCTGTTTTCCGCGTATAAACGACTTTAACATCTTTGAATTTCTGTTCGATAATAGCCCCTAAATCCAGAACAACGGACAAGTTTATATTTTTCTCCTTTGACATTGAACTTTGAGCTCCCGGGTCATGTCCACCATGTCCCGCATCGAGAACAACAGTGAATCTTGCATCCTGAGCCTGAACAGGAGAAAAAATAAATATTCCGGTCAATAAAATATAATAGGGTAAATTAAAAATATGCTTTTTAAAATTTTTCATATAAATCAGCTATTTGACAAGAAAACAGATATCTGTTTTTCTGCAAAAGTAATCTATTTATCCTGTTCCTGATGCGATATTAAGGAGTAAATTTTCAAATTAATCATAAAAAAAGGTTTAATGTAAAAGAGACTACTATTTTTTCACTAAATTTGCATCCTAATTTAGAAACCCATGCCCATACCGGATGCAAATCTGTAACCGTCTATATTTCAGCAAAGCACGTCCGTACTTGCTTTTATTTTTATGGTTAGCTCTTCCCTATCCGGGTTCCAGCCAGGAGAAAGCTATATCCAGTAAAAATGGTATCAAGACACAGGTTATTGATAGCCTTGCCACGTCAAATGATTCGATATCAAATGATTCATCTTCTGTTAAATCAATCAAAAAACCAAAAGCGAATCAAATAGATGCTGAGATTGTCTACAATGCTCAGGATTCAATTGTCCTTCTGGGCAACGGAACGGCATTCCTTCATGGTAAAAGTGATATCAAATACAAGAATATCGAATTAAAATCCGAATTTATCCGGATTAAAATGGATAGCAGCCTGATTTTTGCACGTGGGAAAACAGATAGTATCGGAAAGAAAATCGGAGAACCCATATTTACGGAAGGCAAAACAGAATATGCTTCAAAAGAACTCACCTATAATTTAAGAACAAAAAAAGGGTACATCCGTCAGGCTGTAACCAAACAGGGTGAAGGCTATGTAATCAGTGACAGAACAAAGAAAACAAGTGAAGATATTTTATGCATGACCGATGGGAAATACACCACCTGTGATAATCATGAACATCCCGATTTTTATCTTGACCTGACAAGAGGAAAAGTACGACCGGGAAAATATATTGTTACCGGGCCGGCCTATCTGGTCATCGAAGATGTACCCTTACCGATTGCTATTCCCTTTGGGTTTTTCCCGTTTACCGATAAATATTCTTCCGGAATCCTGATGCCAAGTTATGTGGATGATTACTCCAGAGGATTTGGTCTGATTAACGGAGGGTATTATTTTGCGATTAACGATTATATGGACCTGGATGTAAAAGGTGATATTTACACCAAAGGTACCTGGTCAATTAATGCAACATCAAAATATATAAAACGATATAAATACTCGGGAAATTTAAGTTTCAGTTATCGTAATGATGTGACCAGTGAAAAGGGATTGCCTGATTATCAATCAAACCCCAACATGAGTATTGTCTGGTCTCATTCGCAGGATACCAAGGCAAATCCGTATTTCAACTTTTCATCCAGTGTCAACTATGCAACCAGTGGATATAACCGAAGCAACATAAACAGTTATTATAACGGCAATTTAAATTCAGAGAATACAAAAGGATCCAGTGTGTCTTTTACCAAACGCTTCCCCGAAAGCTCGTTTAATCTGTCCGGAAGTATGCTGATCAACCAACGAACCAGGGATTCGACCATTAGTATGACGCTCCCGAATCTTAGCGTTTCTATGAGCCGGATTTATCCCTTTAAAAGAAAAAATGCAATTGGAAAAGAACGTTGGTACGAAAAAATAACCATGTCGTATTCAGGTACTTTAGCCAACAGCATAGACACCAAGGAGAACAAATTATTTCACTCATCATTTACAAAAGACTGGAGGAACGGGATTTCACACAACATACCGGTGAGTGCCACATTTAATTTACTGAAATACATAAGTATATCGCCGAATATCACCTACTCTGAACGTTGGTATCTTCAATCTGTGAATAAATCGTGGGACAGTGGCAGAGGATTGGTAAAAACCGATACGGTGAACGGATTTAATCGTGTCTACGATTTTAACATGGGAGTTTCCGCATCCACGAAAGTCTATGGATTCTTCACCCCTATCCGGTCTCTCTTTGGCGACAAAGTAAACCAGATTCGTCATGTCATGACTCCTTCGGTCAGCTTCAGCTACAGGCCCGATTTCAGTGATCCTGTCTGGGGTTATTACGGATCTTACACCCAGACTTTGCCCGACATTTCAAACCCACTGATTAAGCACGATCAGATCATTCAATACTCTCATTATGAGAACAGCTTGTATGGTACACCCGGTGCAGGAAAGTCAGGAGTAATTAATTTTTCGTTAGCCAATAATGTTGAAATGAAAACGCGAAACGATAAGGATACAACCGGACTAGTTCCGTTCAACAAAGTGAGCTTAATCGATGCCTTTACAATAAGTGGCGGATATAATATGGCCGTAGATACCATGCAATGGCAGATTTTCAATGCCAGTCTTCGGTTGAAACTGGGAAAGAATTATTCGTTAAGTCTGAACGGCTCATTTGATCCGTATATGTATGGCATAAACAACGTCGGGAATATCGTACGAGTAAACAAACTCCGTTGGGAGAACGGCAAGTTTCCTAAGTTTTTAGGGACAAGCACCTCATACAGTTACACGTTCAACAACGACACTTTTAAAAAGAAATCAAAAACTAAAACAGCCGATACCTCTACAAATTCAGAGCCGAAGCTACCCACAAAAACCGACGATGCTACGGCAGCTGCAAAAGACAAAAAAGATATAGATAAGGATAAAGATGGGTACCAGAAAGTATTAATCCCCTGGAGTTTAAGTGTTAACTATTCAGTTCAATATGCTAATACCAGTGCCTTCGATACCACCCGGTTGGAATATAAAATGGCATTTACACACAATCTAAGCCTCTCAGGAAACATTTCACTGACTACCAACTGGAAGATAAGTGCCAATACATCCTATGACTTTAAAGCCAGTCAATTTACCTATACGAACATAAACATAATTCGCAATTTACACTGCTGGACAATGACAGCCAGCATGGTTCCCTTTGGACTTTTCAAGTCGTATACTTTCCGCATTGGAGTAAATGCGAGTATGCTTCAGGATTTGAAATACAACAAACAAAGTGGCTATGGATCGAACAATATTACCTGGTATTGAGTTATTATGAAAATAGTACTTACAATTTGCCAGTTTTGTAGATCATACCTATCGCAAAATTAAATACAAAAACAAAATAAGAAAGATGAAAATTACAGCAAACAAATCAGTATTGGCCGAATACGAATTATACGTGGATGGCGAATTAGAAGGTGAACAAGAATTAATGGAGAAAGCTACCACGCAGGAACCTTTAAAATTTATCTACGGAGTCGGAATGATGCTCCCTAAATTTGAAGAAAACCTGTTCGGACTTCAAGTCGGTGATACATTTGATTTCACCATAAAAAATGAAGATGCTTACGGAGAATATGACGACGAAAGTGTTCTGGATCTTGAACGTGCCATTTTCGAAATTGATGGTAAGCTTGACGAAGAAATGATTTTTGAAGGAAATGTTGTTCCTTTAATGGATAATGACGGAAACCGTGTCAATGCACAAGTTGTCACCATTACCGATACACATGTGAAAGTTGACTTAAACCACCCTTTGGCAGGTGAAAATCTGCATTTCAAAGGAAGTGTACTTGAAGTTCGCGATGCAACAGAAAAAGAAATTGCAGCGCTGAGCGGCGGTGGCTGCGGTGGAAGCTGTGGTTGCGGAAGTGACGAAAATGGCTGTGGCGAAGGTGGCTGCGGTGATGGTGGTTGCAACGACGAAGGATGTGGTTGTGGCGAAAAAAAGGAAAAAGTAGGTGCCTGTGGTTGCGGATGCAACTAATCAGCTATTCACCTGAACAGTAAAAAAAACAAAATGGATATTAGGTTGCTATCGCAACTTAATATCCATTTTTTTATTAATTCTATTATTTTAGTAATTATCAACTTTCTTTCCTTTTTTGCTAAAGTAGTCCCTCAATTTGAACACAATAAGACCCCGCTTCTCTAACTTTTTAATATGCTGAATTTCTTCCATTTAGAAAGCAGTTACTTAAAAACCTCTTATTCCTCCCGCGGAATCAAAAAAGGAAAATAAAACCGGTATATATTTATTTTTTAGGTCCGGAAAATTTCAATCCCCTCCACCACCTCTTCGCTACCCCTTTGGATAATGGATAGTGGTATTGCGGTGGTATTACGGTGGTATTACGGTGGTATTGCGGTATTAATGCGGTGTAATATTAAACCGCAATAGCTCCGCAATACCTCCGCATGAAAAGGGTATTATTTTCTTAATTCATCCATTAGATATCCAAAGGGGAAGCATAGGGGAAGAGATGTGTTTGGGTTTATACATTCCGTGTTTTCTTTTCTGCTATAAGAGCCTCTAAATCTATCGCTTCGAGGGATATATTCTTTCAACCAGATGGCTAAATTGTTTCAATGTGAACGTAGTGTAATAACCAAGCATATAAACAATATATTCAGTGAAAATAAACTGGATGAGAAAAGCAATGTGCAAAATTTACATATTACAAATTCAGACAAACCGGTAAAGTTTTTTAGCCTGAATGCAATTATCTCTGTGGGTTATCGTGTAAAATCGCATCAGGGCACACAATTTCGTATCTGGGCAACCCAACGACTCAATGAGTTTATTGTAAAAGGGTTAATACTTGACGATTAGCGCATGAAAGCAGCAGGACAGATTCGATATTTTGACGAACTAACTGAACGTATTCGTGATATCCGTAGCTCTGAACGTATCTTCTACCAAAAAGTAAAAGATATTTTTAGTCTCAGTATTGACTATGACACGAGGACAGAACAGGCAAAAACCTTTTATGCTACAATACAGAATAAATTGCATTGTGCAATTCATCAGCATACTGCCGCAGAATTAATTGCACAGAGAGCTATTGCAAATGAACAAAACATGGAAATACATTCCTTGGCAGGAGATAAAATCAGAAAATCGGATGTCGGTATTGCCAAGAATTATTTGAATGAATAAGAGTTAAGTCAGCTAAATTTACTGGTGGAACAATTCCTTGCATTTGCAGAAAATCAAGCACGTCAGAAAAAGGTTATGTACATGATCGACTGGATTAAAAAGCTGAATGACATTCTGACCATCAATGAAAATGAGATATTGGAACATGCAGGAAAAATTTCACATGACCTGGCTCTTCAACTGGCCGAAATGGAATATGAAAAATATAGAGTTGAACGACTTAAAGCAGAAGATTTAAAAGCATTGGAGGAACTCAACAAGGAGATAAAACAACTTGGAAAGAATAAATCTCCCAAAAAGAAGAAGGACTAACCTATTTTAGAGTTGATTGAGTTGATTAGATTATAAAAAAAAATCAACCGTTAGATTCACTCTACTAACAACATAAAAGAAGCAAATAAGGATCAGCCCCTTACCTTATTGAAAACCGTACAGAACGTAATGTCAGTACGGTTTTTTTATACACTAAATTCATTACTTTTATGTTTCATTTAAATAAATGAACAAAATGTTGTTAAGTTAATTAATTGTCCGTACATTTGAAGCGGAATTAACTGATTCTGGTTATAAAATTCTAAGGGGATATGAGTTGGGATTGAAAATATAACTAGCAGATATTAGCATAAAAAAGAAGAATATATATTCAACAGGATTGCTGAGAAAAGAGAAGAGAAAAGAAAGCAAATGTTACTGGCTTTTTAATTTCATCTTAATCTTGACTTAGTATAGCTTCTATTTTACACCTTAAAAATAAAGAATAAATACAATATTGTTTATGGCAAAAGGAACAAAAATAAACGTCAATGAAACGCAGATAACTGTTATTACAGTAAATAAAATTGATTTCATCAGTTTAACCGATATGACTTCCGGTTTCAATGAAGGTAGCGGATTAATTGGGAAATGGATTACCAATAAAAACACGCTGGAGTATGTGGGTATTTGGGAAAAAATAAATAACCAGCATTTCAATTACCCCGAATTCGGGGTAATTGAAAATGAAGCAGGTGTTAACCGTTTTATTATGTCGGTGGGGCAATGGATTAAAAGGACAAATGCTATGGGCTTAATTGTAAAAGCTGGACGATTTGGCGGAACGTATGCGCACAAGGATATTGCTTTTCACTTCGCCATGTGGCTCAGTCCTGAATTTCAGATTTACCTTGTCAATGAATTTCAACGACTGAAAGAAGATGAAAATGATCGTATGAAATTGAACTGGAACTTTCAACGAACTTTAGCCAAGGTGAATTATCATATTCAGACCGATGCCATTAAAGAAAACCTGATACCGGCAGAACTAACTAAAAAACAGATTACATTTATTTATGCCAACGAAGCCGACATGTTGAATATGGCTATGTTTGGAAAAACAGCACAGCAATGGCGTAACGAAAACCCGAATGCTGAAGGGAATATTCGTGATATGTCGACCATCGAACAATTAGTGGTATTATCGAATCTCGAAAGTATTAATGCCATGCTTATTCACCAGGGATTATCGCAACAGGAAAGATTAATTCAATTGAATCAAATGGCCATAACACAAATGAAATCACTGTTAAATCATCAATTATCAGTCAATAAGTTGAAATAAATCCACACTTGGCGGTTTTCCCTAGCCATCTGGATATACTGATTAAAATTGCATAAGTTGATGCACGCTGTTTAATTGAGTTAATTGAGTTTATCCTGTAAAAGGGAAATCACTTTGTACCGTTAACTGATGAGGGCATTGGGTTTATAATTCCATCGAAAGAAAATCCCGTAAATAAATATGTTGAATGCCATTACGGGTATTCCCCATGAATTCAACCATTGAAACTATATTTCAGGATAATTATCTTTTATCTTTTCCAGATATGTTTGTTCTAAACTTTACTTTAAGGATAAACTTCCTTTTCATAGGATATAAACTAAACTTTACTGATAAACTTCCTTTTTGTAGGATATAAACTACAAAACCTTTCCCTGGATAATGTTGATTCATTCCGGATTTAGGCAATAATTCCCAGCCATTAAAGAATAAAATGAAACTGCCCCTGCCATATTTAAAATCGTACAGAACGTAATTTTTATACGGTTTTTTAATGCCTTGAATTCATTACTTTTATGTTTCGTTTAAATAAATGAACAAAATGTTGTTAAGTTAATTAATAGTCCGTACATTTGAAGCGGAATTTACGGATTCATATTTTAAAATCCTTAGGATATATGAATTGGAATTGAAATTTTAACAGTTAAACAGTGGAATTAATTGTTATGGATAAGTTTGGATATCCACCAATACTGCTGTTATTACCGGAATACATAACGATAGTCATTGCGACCAAAGAATACTAGAATCGGGAATACAATTACCCTAAATGGTTGTTACCAATGATTCCAGGAAACAGGTTTGTTCATTTGTACGTTTAAATAAGTTTGTATATCCGACGGGGAAGATATCTAATTCACATTCAATAAGGAAATCTTATGGAAATAGAAAAATCGAATGATCGTTTGATAAGTGATTTAGTTACATTAATTGAAGAAGGCAAAAATCAATTGGCTATTGCTGCTAATGCCACTATGACTATAACTTATTGGAAAATTGGAAAACGAATAAATAATTTAACACTTGACAATCAACGTGCTGAATTTGGAAAATAAATTGTCGTATCGGTGACACGACAATTGACATTTCTGAAAAAAGATCATATACAACTTTCAATTAAGCATACATACGTGTTAGCTGCTATAGTAAAAGATAAAAAAAAGACAATATACATTTAATCAAACGAACTAAATTATGACAGTTATTCTAATTTTCGCAATTATCGTTTTAGCTGTTCTTTGGTTGACTAATCGTAAGAAACTCCAAGCAACAATAAAGGACCTTACTGCTAATAAAGAAAATCTTAACAATAAGATTTCTGACCTTGAAGATAAAAATAAGGCACTTAGTAAGTATCAAGGTGTAGTTGACACTGAATTAAAAGCAAACGAGATTATGACTGAGGCAAAGGATAATGCTAAATTAATCCTTGAAAGTGCTAATCAAAAACTTGACGATGCGATAATTGAAGCTGATGAGTTAAAAGTAGAAGCACTAAAAGAATTAGAGCAAGCTTCGATTTCAGCAAATAGCATCAAAGTCCAAGCCAACATTGATGCGGTTGCTATAAAACAGAATGCAACAAATCAATTAGATATTGCAACCAAAGAGGCAAAAATAATTGTTGAACAAGCAGGCAATAAAGCACAAGAAATTGCTGGTGATGCATATTTTGCAATGCAAAATGCGTCAGCGTTTGAACAAACTGCAAAAGCAATGAAGAATATTATTGAGGGCTACGGAGACAAATATCTAATACCCACTTTTAGTCTTCTTGACGATTTAGCTGAAGAGTTCGGACATACCGAAGCAGGCGAGAAATTGAAATTTGCCAGAGAGAAAACTCGACTAATGATTAAAAATGAATCAGCAGCAAAATGTGATTATGTTGAAGCAAGACGAAGAGAAACAGCAATTAATTTTATACTTGATGCTTTTAATGGTAAAGTTGACTCGACACTGTCTAAAGTAAAGAAAGATAATTATGGAACATTAGAACAAAAAATTAAAGATTCTTATAGAGTAGTAAACTACAATGGGACAGCTTTTCGTAATGCTTTTATAACACAAGAATATTTGGATGCAAGAATTGATGAATTAAAGTGGGCAGTAATTGCACAAGAATTAAAATGGAACGAACAAGAAGAACAACGGAGAATTAAAGAGCAGATTAGAGAAGAAGAAAAAGCACGAAGAGAATTTGAAAAAGCAATCAAAGATTCTCAAAAAGAAGAAGAAACATTAAAAAAATTAATTGAGAAAGCTCAAAAAGAAATTGAGCAAGCTAGTGAAGAACAAAAATCTAAATATGAAACTAAATTAAAAGAACTTGAAGACAAATTGAAAATTGCTGAAGATAAAAATCGACGCGCAATTTCGATGGCTCAACAGACAAAATCAGGTAATGTTTATGTTATTTCCAACATTGGTTCATTTGGTGAAAATGTATATAAAATTGGAATGACAAGACGGCTTGAGCCACTTGATAGAGTTCGAGAATTGGGTGATGCCAGTGTTCCATTTGGGTTTGATGTACATACAATGATTTTCAGCGAAAATGCACCTGGACTTGAGAGAGAATTACACAAAAAATTCCTACGACTTCAAATGAATAAAGTAAACCCTAGAAAAGAATTTTTCAAGGTAACGCTTACAGATATAAAGGCAGAAGTTGACAGTTTAAATATAAATGCTAAATGGACAATATTGGCTGAAGCAAGACAATATAGAGAAACATTAGCTATCGAACAGACTATCTTAAACGACAAACAAAAAGAACTTGAATGGGAAAAACACCAACTAATTGAATCTGAAGTTATCGAAACAGAAGAGGAAGAAGTATTTGAAGAAATCAACATGATATAAAACAATAATCAGCTCATACACAACTATGTTTATTGATTATCTCACATACATTTAGCAGGTTCCCGCATTCACTTTGTAGTTGAACCACAGTGAACGCTCCCGAAAACCGCCAAATGCCCATAGCCTCGGTCGTTAGCAAACATTAAAAAAAAAGAAAACGGATATATTTACGGACATGTAGATTCATAAAAACCTGAGAAAGTTTAAAGAAACAATGAAAAAAACAGACAACATAAGCCCTGATGAATTAAGACAATTTCTTAAAAGCATTCCACCTGAATATGCTGAAAAGAAAAATAAGGAACAGTTTTTAGCAAATGAAAAAATGTATGAAGAATTTAAACATGCTTACTCAAAAGGATGCTGTTCGCTTTGTGGAAATAAACTAGATTATTTCTACCCTTCTGAATTTTGTTTTCATTGGTTTCTTAGACCAACTGGAATAAAGAAGAAGGATTTTAATGATTATCTTTCTGAACCTATTGGTCACTTTAAACTTGAAAGTTATTTCAGATGGATGGCTACTCTGGATAAGTTCCTTAAAAATATAAATGACATTAAAAGCGAAATGTCTAATTCTAAATTAAAAGAAGTAACGATAAAATATAAAAATATTGAATGGGCATTAAATTATGGGAAATCTGATTTAGAGGGACATGAAGGATCACAAAATGCAAATTTTCCACATTTCCATTTACAAATGCTTATAGATGGACAACCATTTATTAGATTCAATGATTTTCATATCCCGTTTTCTAAATCAGACTTATTTGACATTAGATTAATGAAAGAAGCTAATGATTTGATTGATTTTCAACACAGTCAAGGTCCTGGAATGTCAGTATTAGAAGACCCAGAACTACTGACTGAATTGGACAAAATATCTACAGTATCTGAAAGTATGGAAACAGCACTTTTTCAGAATCATACAATGGTCTCAATGCCTGATGGAAAAACAATGTCAGGTGATAAGATTGCTGAAATTGTAGAAGAAAGTAAGATAACCAAAGTTCCAATTAGGCAATTAATGCAGAAATACTTTCCTGAAGCGACAATAGTAACAGAAGTAGAACCTGCAGAAGGAATGCCTGAGATGAAAAAACGAAATTAAAGATAAATAAACGTTTGCTAACACACGCTCTATGGGCACAGGCTGGCTGACGTGCATATAGCAGGTTTTGCTCCAGCATTCACTTTGTCGTGGAACGACAAAGTGAATGTTCCCGCAAACCGCCAAATGCCCATTGCCTCGGTCGTTAGGCATAATTTAAAAAAAATGAAAAGAACAGACATTATACTAATAATGACTTTGTTGCTTCTATTTTCATGTAAGCACAAAGAGACAGATTCTGAAATTTATAAGAGAAATGTAAAAGCGACGATTGTATCACTGACAAAAAAAGTGGATTCATATTGTCGAACTACTGGAATTCGGAAAACCATTTTTGTAATTGATACGACTGACATTAAATTCAAGAACCTTGTTCGTTTAGACCAAGCAACAACGAAAAAAATCATGAAAGGTGAGATGATTATGGAGGACAAGTTCAGTCACAAAATAATATCGTTAAGAACAGAACTTTACTTCTTTGGAAATTTGACGAGTACTTTTAAGGATACGACTTATATTATTCTAGAAAAAGAAAATGTAATTTTTCCTAATTTCAGACTGTATCTTGTGCGAATGAAAAAAGATAAAACTCAGCTAAAATTACTTGCTGGTGTTAAGAGTCAGTCCTGTATGACTACTGTGACGACGTCTGCTTTATTAGGAGATTCAGTAATTTTAACGCAAGAAACTTCTCATGCAAGTAGCGACACTAGAGAATCAAATGGAAAAGACTACTTTGTAAGGACATACAGAATTAAAAAACTTATATTGAAAGACAATATGTATACCTCGTTGGACAGCACAATGACAAGAGGTTACGAATAAAAAAACTACGTCTAATACATAGGGCTTCGTGCGGTCGGTACGACCCAGCAAGGAAGCCTCGGTTGCACTACATCCCTTATAGGTCTTATTTGAAAAGGAAAATAAAAGCGTTAGTTTTTATGAAGTTACACCGTGGTGACAGGTATAAGCATAAATAATTGTACAATAGACAGATTCTGATTACATTATTAGCAATCACTTTGTAACTGAATTACCCCATCCATGCAGATAAGTGGGTTAAATAAGCAAAAGTCGGCGTAAGTTGTTAGTATCTAATATCTAACTGTATGTAATATGTGTATTTTGAATTTAAAAATAACAATTCCGCTTTACAATAGTTGTATTGCCGGATTACAAATAAAAAGTTATCTGGTACCTGGATCACAAATTGAAGTGACTGATTGAAGCTTTAATTCATTTAATGAGCATATCCAAGAAGACGGGTAATGGGATTATGAAACGTAATTTTAAGTGCAATGTAATATCTTCACACGAAGTGAACTATCTTGAACAGAAAATAAGGAATTAAAAAACAATTAAATTTTGATATCAAATGGATAAACTACGCATCACGCAACTAAAATCGGTATTTGATACTCTGGTTCATCCTATCAATAACGAGGACGATAGTCAACAAGTGGAAATATGGTTTACACGCGAATTGTAGGAACTACCTGGATATGCACGATGGGAGAATTTTATTGTTGCCATAAATCGTGCGGTTGAATCTTGTAAATCACAGTATATCAATATCGATCATCATTTTCGTGAGGTCACGAAAATGATCGAAATTGGGAAAGGAGGAGAAGCCATAAACCTAAAACTTAAAGATATAGGCAGCCAACGGATGCAAATACGGGTAAAACAAGGAAAAGGAAAGAAGGATCGCTACAAGTTGCTTGGAATTAAAACACTGGATATTTTACGGAAATACGTTGCCGAATATAAACCGAAAGTATGGTTATTTGAAGGAGCAAAAGGGGAGAACTATTCACAAAAGGGAATACAAGCCATACTAAGGAAATCGGTAGAAAAAGTGGGAATAAAAAAACATATAACTTTACATACATTACGACATCGTTTTGCTACACACTTGCTCGAAGCAGGAACAGATTTAAGATATATACAAAGTTTGCTAGGACACGCAAACATCAAAACCACAGAAATATATACACATATTACTACCAAAGGATTCGACCAAATTAAAAGTCCACTTGACAATTTGAATGTTTAATAAATTATATGGTTATATGAATTATTTACATAACTTTGCATTACAAACTATTTAACTAAAAACACATCTACCCAACAAACATTTAAGAATTATGTATGCGAACAACAGTTAATAATAACAATTGTTCTATCTCGCTACTAATCAGTATAATTAAACTATATATTAATATCTATAAGGCGGATGTATGCGAACAAGGAGTTCGCATAGCGGAATTAGAGTTCGCATAGCAACTCGTTAGGTGCAAGCGTAAAAAAAAAGAGATTCCTGCATTTATTGACTTTAATACGAAAGAAAGACATTTCGGTTTCTCGACAAAGACTGAGAAAAAAGACATAAAAAGAGAACGCTTCGCGTGGACAGTGATATTTTGACTTGAAGTGCATAAAATCAGAAAACCAAAATATGAGACAATTTTATAAGATTAATTTAACGACACCTTATGCAGTACTATTGAGTATTTTATCAGTAGGTTTGACGACTTTCATAATTTGGATTTATTTTCAGTCTGGATTTTTAATCTTTTTAATTGTAGGTTTATTATTGACAATCTTGATTCTTTTAGCTTTATATTACTGCCTGACTGCTAAAATATCATTGACTGAAAGAGAGATAATATCCAAAACACCTTTCGGGACAAAGAAATTGCAGTATAATGAAATCAAATCGATTGGTGTTTATGCAGCTTCAAATTATGTTTATGTTTTGGAGAAAGAAAAGTACCATAGAAGGTTGTTTTTCGCAAATAAATTTATTTATCTATCAGGGAAAGCTGACTTTTATCCTCGGTTTTTAAAAACACCGACAGACTATATCGACTTTCATTACCGAAGAGAAATATATGATATAATTGAAAGTAAAATAAAAAGCTTAGGGTGAAAACTGACTAAATAACAGTGCGACAGTAATTATACTCGACAAAAAACGAATAAAAAAACGCCTAGCACCTAGTACATAGATTTTCGTGCGGTCTGAAAGACCCAGCATGAAAGGCAAGTTGAACTTAATTCCCGCTTGCAGGAAGTTCAATCAACGATCTTGGAGAAGAAAATATATCTATGGGAAAAGCGGTTTGTTATGGTGTTCCGCTTTAAGAAGAGACGAGAAATTTCAGGAGGAATATAACTGTTTTGAGCGCAAGGATAAGCCAAAAACAGTAACACAAATTCTAATTATAAAGTAAAAACAGCGGTTTTTACCCTTTCCCCCTCGTTAGGTTACCTACTCTTTATTCACATCTCTCAGAGCTCCTAAAGTGAGTGTAAAAGCTTCGGACTTTATAAAGAAAATATCCATTATTAGTAAGATTAAAAAAAATGAATTATTTGCTACAATTATGCATATAACATACAATATTCGACACAAAAAAGATTAAATAAGAAATATTGTACGTATATTTGCAGATTGATTACATTTAAAACTAACTAAAATGATTATAAACTTTAGCATCCAAAATTTTGGATCAATAAAAAATAAACAAATTCTTTCTTTTGAAGCTGACAAATCAATTCATTTAGAAGATTATTACGTAATTAAAGAAAATGGGTTGAGATTATTGAAACTAGGGTTAATTTATGGTGCTAATGCATCAGGGAAAACAACAATTCTCAAGGCTCTACAATTTTTAAGAGATATTGTCTTAGAACCAGAGGCAAAAAAAACAGAAACACTAAATTTCAAGCCATTTCTTTTTGATAAAGTTTCATCAAAAGAAAACTCAATACTATCTATCGACTTCATACAAAAAGGAAAGAGATATTTTTATGAAGTAGAATTCAATGAAAATGCAATTGTAAATGAGACATTGAATCATTATAATCCAACTAAAGCTAACGTATTTAGAAGATCAACAGATTTAGAAAAACAATATTCAAGTATTTCTTTTGGCAGCAAAATAAAAACGAGTAAGACTTTTGAAAAAACCCTTGAATCAAATACTCTTTGGAACAATACTGTTTTAGGAGGTTTTCTCAAAACTAATATAGAAATGAATGATCTCAAGGATGTAACTGATTGGTTTAAAAACTACCTTAGACCATTGATTTATACTAAAACAGAATTAGATAGTTTTGTCACTTCTAGAATTGATAAGCAAGAAATTAAAAAAGAAGATGTTGTTACCATATTAAAAAAGGCTGATTTCAATATATCTGATATAGTAATTCAAAAAGAAGAAGAAGATATCCCAGATGGATTAATTGAGTTTATAGAGAAGCAAATTAAAGATTCTAGTAATGAAATTAAAGCATTAAAGAATAAAGGTAAAATTACATCTGTTAATCTAGAATTAGAACATACTGTTGGGAATAATAAATATTCACTTCCTCTAAAACTTGAATCGCAAGGAACTGTAAGATATTATGGATTTGCTGGAATTTTAAGTCTTTTGATAAAAAAATCAATTGCATTTCCTATAGACGAGCTTGAAGCATCTTTACATCCTGATCTATACGTACATTTTTTACTTTCATTCTTAGTAAATTCAAAACGATCACAAATTATCGCAACCACTCATAATAGAGAGATTTTAAATAATAAAGACATTTTTAGAAATGATGCTATTTGGTTTACAGATAAAACTGATGAATGTGCAACAGAACTATATTCACTTGCTGATTTTGATAGTTCGGTAATAAGAGATACAAGTAATGTCTATAATGCGTATAAAATTGGAAAGTTGGGTGGAGTTCCTAATCTAGGTGATTACTTTATAGATATTATCAATGAGGAAGACTAAATCTATCCCACCGAAAGGGAAACAGAAATTTTCATTTGTTGTTGATGGCGAATGTGAATTTTGGTACATCCACATGCTTAAAAGAAATGAGAAATCAATTAATGTTGATTTAAAACCAGAAATTCCACAAAAGAAAAAAATCTCTGATCAATTCAAGTATGTTAGAGAACTATCAGCGGATTATGACAAAGTGTTTTGGATAATTGATTTTGATGTAATAAAGAATGAAAGTCTTAAAGCAAAAAAAGGAACTAAAACTTCACTTCAAGAATTTAAAGCGTATTATGATGAAATTAATAAAAGTCTTGAAAACGTTATAGTTATAATTAACAATCCTTGTTTAGAGTACTGGATTCTATTACATTATGAAACAACTTCCAAATATTATGAAACTTGTGTCGGAGTTACAAAACAATTGAAGAAACATTTACCTGATTATAACAAATCGCAAGTGTTTTATACAAAACAAGATAATGATATTTATTTAAGATTAAAATCACTATTGTCAAAAGCAATTACAAATGCAGAAAGACTAGAAAAGTTTGACTTTAATAATCCAGATTCCGGAAAGAGCGAGATGCAATTGTTCTTTAATACAGAGCAAATAAAAATGATAATAGAATAAGATCCAACTGCTAACACATAGTACTTCGTGTGGTCGGTACGAACCACACGAAGTCTAAGTTGTACTAAATAACTGAGAAAACTTATTTGAAAGGAAAATTTAAAGACAGTGTTTGTGAAATATGGAGAAATGGAAATAAGCTAATACCACAAAATTGGATTGAAAATTAAACCAATCAATTTAAATTAGAATATCTATTAATAGTGAAAATTCTAATACAAAGAAAAAAGAAATTACAAAAGAAACAATGAACCGCTAATACATAGAACCACTCGTTTCCTAACGAGGGCTTAATGGTCTGTCGTTTATAACGATATAACTCAACTATTCTGTTAGCAAATAAAACGTTGGAAACGTAAAACAAATTACCCCACTCGTTAGGAAAACGAGGGGGAGGTGGACATCTAATGAGCATATCCGAGAGGACTTGGGAACAAAAACAACTGAAATTTCCTCCATGCCGAAAACTAAAATAGCTATTATTGTTAGGAATTAAGATAAATTATCGGTAGTTTTATAAGCTAAAATAAACGTGAGAAAACAAAACAATGAATAAAAAACCAGCAGTATGGAAATTGATACTATCTATTTGGAACGTTGTGTGAATACATTGGAAAAAGCCTTCGGACTATTAGAAAAAGTGCAACCGGAAGATATTGAATTTGACATGTATCGCTCGGCCTGCATTAATGAGTTTGAAATTATTATTGAGCAGAGTGGAAAGTTACTAAAAAAGGTGTTAAAGCCTTATTTCGCAAGTTCTAAAGCTGTTGACATGTTAGTTTTTAAAGATATTTTCAGACATGCTGCCCTTCATAGTATCATTGATACTGAAAGCTGCGAGAGATGGTTGCTGTACTGAGATAACAGGAATTCCACAGCTCACGATTACGGTGTAGGGTTTGCCAAAGATACATTGAAACTATTGCCACAATTTATCATCGATGCGAAAGGTATTGTAGCAGCTATCAACAAACAAAACAAAGAAACATGATACTTCGCGAAAAAGACAAACAAATTCTGATTCAACTTTTTAGTCAGTTAGAAGGACCGGTTGAAGTATTGGCATACGGCAGTCGCGTGAACAATACAGCACATGATGGCAGCGACCTGGATTTGGTTATCCGGGCTAAAAACCATAAACCGCTGTCCGTAGATATTTATGCATGTTTACAGGAGCAAATTAAACAAAGTAACATACCCATCCTGGTTGAACTAAGGGACTGGACTACACTTCCTGAAAGTTTTCATCGACAGATTGAAAAACAATACGAAGTGATCTATTCCAGTATCAATTAACTGACATTGACCTCTAAAATAAAGAAACAAAACAATCATTTTTCAACTATCAATTTATCGATAAAACAATTCTCAACCTATTAAAATAGCATCCTGCTATTGTTCGCACGCTCAAAACCCTCTCCCCCTCGTTTCCTAACGAGAGGTTAGTGGTCAATCGTTTATAACGATATAATTCAACTATTCCGTTAGCAAATAAAACGTTGGAAACGTAAAACAAATTACCCCCTCGTTAGGAAACGAGGGGGAGGTGGAGTTTGTTAGTCCATCATTTGGCGAACAGGGTTCAAGCACCCCTTATGCTCCATCCTGTTTCTCACGTAAATCCTGAATATGAATAATGATTTGACAGATTAAGCGATCTAAAAAGAATGAATTTAAAACATTTGTTTTAAAAATTCATATTTTCAACTAACTTTGTACATCAAACAGCGTTTTAAGGAATAAGTATTCATAAAGTATAAATAAACTCATTGATCAAATGTCGAATATAATAGGTAAATTATTTACGTTCACCTCTTTTGGGGAGTCTCACGGAAAAGGTATCGGGGGTGTTGTGGATGGTTGTCCATCGGGCATTGAACTGGATGAAGTGTTCATTCAGAATGAGCTGAACCGCCGCCGTCCGGGACAGTCGGATATATCCACACCACGTAAGGAAGGCGATAAGGTAGAATTCCTGTCCGGAGTCTTTGAAGGAAAAACCACCGGAACCCCCATAGCTTTTGTGATCTGGA
>Ga0302296_1000702_pt1 | contig 26421 bp, 26 predicted proteins | sample III_Fen_N3_1_FD_194546 | JGI IMG/M metagenome (GOLD analysis project Ga0302296, IMG submission 194546) | Peat permafrost microbial communities from Stordalen Mire near Abisko, Sweden - III_Fen_N3_1 | ecosystem: Environmental > Terrestrial > Soil > Wetlands > Permafrost | place: Sweden: Abisko...
TGATATCATCGGACATATTGATATTATCAAGAAGTTTAGGATATACCCGGAAACAAATCAGGATAAGCTTTTTGATGACACCATACAGATCATAAAAGCTCAGGATCTGGTGATTGAGCTTAATACCGGCGGTCTCGATCGTCCATGTGCAGAATATACTCCTGGCCCTAAATTACTGGAAATGTGTTTCAAACACCATGTACCGGTAACACTAAGCTCGGATGCCCATCAGGCTGTTCAAATTGCACGTCATTACGAAGATGCCTGCAGATTACTCTCACAAGTTGGATATACAGAAATCGCAAGATTTAATCATCGGAAACGAAAAATGATCCAACTTTAAAACAAAAATGCCAGTAATGTGATTTGAACATTACTGGCATTTTTCATTATATCCACAGACTTTAATTACTTTCAAGAATACGGAAAATCTCGTCGAGTTTTGGAGTCAGTATGATTTCAGTTCTTCTGTTTTTCTGACGAGCTTCTGCAGTTTTAGCCTCATCAATTGGGAAAAACTCGCCTCTTCCTGCAGCCGTAATCCGCTTTGGTTCAACTGATTTATTCTTAAGCAAAATTCTGGAAACGGCTGTAGCCCGTAAAACACTTAAATCCCAGTTATCTTTAACAGATCCGGCACCCCGCATAGGAACATCATCGGTATGGCCTTCAACTAAAACGTTGATATCCGGATTCTGCCCCAACACTTCAGCCAGATTGGCAAGAGCTTGTTGCCCTTTCGGATCAACTTCCCATTGCCCTGTTTTAAACAATAACTGTTCGTCAAGTGACACATAAACTTTCCCGTTCTTTTCCTGAATTGTAAGTCCCTTGTTATTGAATCCCAGCAAAGCATCCATAACTTTCTGACGAAGCTGTTTTACTGCTTCATCCTTTTGCTGTAATGCGGTTTCCAATTCTTTCAGACGAACAGTTCGTTGCTCCAACTCAGCTTGCGCAAGTCTTAGAACATCTTCACGTTTCTGCAAATCGGACTGCGTTTGCTGAAGTTTCTCCATTAATCGGGCAATCTCTTCAGAACTCCCAACTTTTAAGCTTTTCAACTGCGACTCAAGATCAGCGATATTCTGAGCAAGTTGCTTATTGCTCGAGTTCGAATTTGCAAGATCCCGCGAACTTGCTTCCAATTTAGTTGAAAGCTCACCAAGTTCTTTTAACTCTTTCTCAATTTTGCTTTTAAGTTCAGTATTTTGAACCTTTAATGTCTGATTCTGTTCCTTCAGTGACTGAACATTCTTTTGACAATCCTGATAATTTCCAGTCAGTTCATTGTACTTTTTCGATGAAACACAAGAGGTTCCAAAGATCGCAATGAAAATAAAGATTAATAATTTGTTCATGGCTTGTATTTTTAGTCAGGTAAATATAGAACTTTGCCGGGCTTAAGGCAAGTAGATAGCCTTATTATTAATTTCGCGTAAAGCAAACAATAAAGTTTACTTATGCCGAACAACAAGTTTTTTTGAACCTTTGACTTTTGCCCGTGTATTTTTTTACTGGTCATTAGTTGTATATTTGAATTCAAAATCAAGCTCTGATGGTGGAAAATACGGGAAATCTGCTGGATCAAATCAAAGATCCTTCCGAATTACGAAAGTTGAAAATAACTCAGCTCCCTGAGGTTTGTAATGAACTGAGGGAATTTATTATTGATGAAGTTTCAACCAATCCAGGTCATTTTGGAGCCAGTCTTGGCGTTGTAGAATTGACCGTTGCATTACATTATGCCTTTAAAACACCATACGATTTATTGGTCTGGGATGTAGGACATCAGGCATATGGACATAAAATCCTGACCGGAAGAAAAGATGTTTTTCATACCAATCGGAAATACAAAGGCATTAGTGGATTTCCAAAACCATCAGAAAGTATTTACGACACCTTTGGCGTTGGGCATTCAAGCACATCCATTTCGGCTGCTCTTGGAATGGCTGTCGCCTCAAAACTAAAAGAAGAGAACGACCGCAAAATTGTAGCCATTATTGGCGACGGAGCGATGACCGGAGGAATGGCCTTCGAAGGATTAAATAATGCAGCCGTAAACAAATCGGATTTACTGGTTATCCTGAACGATAACAACATGGCCATAGACCCTAATGTGGGTGGAATGAGTAACTATTTACTGAACATTTCAAAATCACAAACCTATAACAAGCTCAAAAGAGACGTTTGGGAAGGACTTGGGAAACTAAACGGATTCGGGCCAAGAGCACGACGTCTGGTTCAAAAAACCGAGAACGCATTAAAAACGATGTTACTCAAGCAGTCAAACCTTTTTGAAGGTTTAGGGCTTCGCTATTTTGGCCCGGTTGATGGACACGATGTGGTTTATCTAGCCGAAGTTCTTCAAAGTTTGCGGAATATCCCCGGTCCAAAACTACTACATGTAATTACGAAAAAAGGAAAAGGCTTTAAACAGGCAGAGCTTCACCAAACAGAATATCACGCTCCAGGCAAATTCGACAAATTAACAGGACAAATTCTTGATTGTGAGTGCTTAGCAAATAAGCCACCAAAGTTTCAGAATGTATTTGGACTCACCATGATTGAGTTGGCCGAAAAAAATGATCGTATTGTAGCTATCACCCCGGCAATGCCTTCCGGTTGTTCGTTAAATCTGATGATGGAGAAAATGCCAAACCGCACGTTCGATGTTGGAATTGCAGAACAACATGCGGTAACATTCTCCGCCGGTTTAGCCATTCAGGGATTGCTCCCTTTCTGCAATATCTATTCCACATTCATGCAACGGGCATACGATCAGGTTATTCATGATGTAGCCATACAAAACCTGCAAGTTATATTCTGTCTGGATCGTAGCGGATTGGTGGGCTCCGACGGAGCAACTCATCACGGGGTATTTGATTTAGCCTATATGCGTTCGATACCAAACATGATTGTTTCTGCACCAATGGACGAACTTGAACTGAGAAACATGATGTTCACTGCTCAGGAAAAAAATCACGGTCCATTTTCCATCAGATATCCCCGGGGTTGTGGTAGCGTAATCGACTGGCATAAACCAATGCAATCCATTCCAATCGGTAAAAGCAGATTGCTTGCTGAAGGATCCGATCTTGCAATTTTAACAATTGGAACAATCGGAATTCAAGCAGCACGAGCAATTAACATGCTCCAGAAAGATGGAATAATGGCATCCCACTACGACATGCGATTTGTAAAACCCCTGGATATAGAAGCACTTCATTCGATATTCAAAAAACACAAACGAATTGTCACTATTGAAGATGGCGTTCTTCAGGGAGGCTTTGGAAGCGCAGTCCTGGAATTCATGGTTGATAATCAATACTGTTCTGAGTTGAAACGAATTGGTATTCCAGACATATTTGTTGATCAGGGAACAACTGAAGAGCTTCATCGCGATTATGGTCTCGATCAGCTGGGAATTTATAAAACGGTTAAAGCTTTTATGAATAAAGAATAAGTTCCCTGATACTTTTTGGAAATTTGGTGCGTTTATCAGACATAAACTTAAAATGCTCACCTTGGAATTTTACTTTAAGAAACGTCGCTGGAAAATTCTACTCTTACTGCTTGCCGTCGGAATTGGCATTGGGTCATTTTTTTACACCAATTGGTTAGTGAAAAAAATGGCTTATGAAGAACGAAAGAACGTTGAACTATGGGCTGAAGCAACAAAAAAGCTGGCGACACCCGATCTTAATCCAAACATAGATATTACATTTCTGGTTGACAACATTATCAACCGGAACACATCCATTCCAATCATCATTGCCGATACGCTAGATCATATTCTTGTCTATAAAAACCTAATTCTCCCCAACGAGAACAAGGAAATAGCGTTGAAACGAGAGCTCGAGCAAATGAAAGAAGAAAACGAACCAATCATCATCTCGCTATCAGAAACCGAAAATCAATACTTATATTACCGGGATTCAATCTTACTTGAAAATCTGAAATACTATCCAATTGTTCAATTCTCGGTTATCATTTTATTCATCATTATTGCATATCTGGCATTTAACTCCTCGCGAAATGCAGAGCAAAATCAGGTCTGGGTAGGTATGTCAAAAGAGACAGCACACCAACTGGGAACCCCAATTTCGTCGTTAATGGCCTGGGTCGAATTACTACGAATGCAAAATGTTGACGAGAATTTGATTAAGGAGTTTGAGAAAGACACACAACGGCTACAAAAAATAACAGAGCGATTCTCTAAGATAGGTTCAATTCCCGAACTTATCCCAACAAATGTAGTAGAAACAATACGTTCAACTGTTGAATATCTAAAGACAAGATCGTCAGGAAAAGTGAAATATATCCTTGATTTTCCGGAAGATGCAAAATACGAAGTGCCACTAAATGCCTCTCTGTTCTCCTGGGTTATTGAGAACCTTTGTAAAAATGCAATTGATGCAATGAATAACAATGGCACTATTCATTTATCCATAACAGAAAAAGGAGATCAAATTTATGTAGATGTCTCCGACACCGGCAAGGGCATTCCAAAATCATACTTTAAAACTGTTTTTCAACCCGGATTCACAACAAAAAAAAGAGGTTGGGGTTTAGGACTTTCGCTGGCAAAACGTATCGTTGAAAATTATCATAAAGGAAAAATATTTTTGAAACAGTCGGAAATTAACAAAGGAACAACATTCCGGATAATTCTTCAAAAAGGATAACTTATCAACAATTCGCCGGAACAATAAATTACTGAGAACAAATACATTATTGAATGCTAATTATTTTAAGACAGGTTCGCTGTTAAAAAAATCAATATATTTTCCGCGTTTGTATATTTTTTATACTTTTGCAAAACTTTTTCAGTAGATGAGCACATTATCATTCTATAACATAGCGTTCAAAGGGCTTTCTCAAGGGAGGCATTCTTTTGATTTTGATGTAGATGACAAATTCTTTGCAGAATTTGATGGAGGAATCATTGATGAAGGTAAAATCGACGTTCGGTTGACTCTTGAAAAACAGAGTTCTCTGATGATTTTAGATTTTGAACTGAAAGGAACTGTTAATGTTCAATGTGATCGTTGCCTTGAAATGTACGATCAATCAATAAAAAGTCAGGGACGAGTCTTTGTAAAATTCGGAGAAAAAGAGTTTAACGATGGGGATGACGTTATTTGGGTAAGCGTAAATGACTATCAGTTGAATGTTGCTCAACTGATTTATGAGTTTATCTGTTTAGCTGTTCCGATTAAAAAAGTTCATCCGAATGATGAAAATGGAAATTCGACCTGCGATCCTGAAATGATCGAGAACCTGAGTAAATATATAGTCAGGGAAGATGAGGTTAAAAACCCCGTCTGGAATGATTTAAAAAAATTATTAGATAACGAATAAAGATTAAGTTAAGATGGCACATCCAAAACACAAGGTTTCAAAAACCCGCAGAGACAAAAGAAGAACACATTACAAAGCTATTCCAGCAACACTGGCAGCTTGTTCAAATTGTGGCACAACTGTAAAATACCACACTGTATGTCCTGAATGCGGATATTACAGAGGTAAGTTGGCAATCGAAAAAGACGTTACCGTTTAATAACTACACTACTACGACCAGAAGAATATAATTCTTCTGGTCTTTTTTACATCCGTTGAGTTTATAGCTAAACAATTAATTAATTGTTTTAAAAGGAGTTAGTCAGGCCTTTTGCCTGATTTTTATTTGCTATTCAGTTTTTTCGTCCTATCTTGCACCCCTATTTGTTTTCCTATGTATGGAGTTTAAAAATGATGAAGTTTCGAATGTTTTCGAAATAATCGGGCGAGATAAACTTGATAAAAAATTAATTTATGGATAAATTGCATGCTGCAATTACAGGTGTCGGAGCATTTTTACCGGAGTACCGTTTAACTAATAAGGAAATCGGTGAATTGGTTGAGACTTCCGATGAATGGATCATGCAGCGTATAGGCATAAAAGAACGCCGAATACTGAAAGAAGAAGGAATGGCAACCTCTGATATGGGAGCCGCAGCAATCAAACAATTACTTGAGAAAACCGGAACAAAAGCTGAAGAAATTGAATTGCTGATTTGTGCAACAATAACCCCGGATAGTCCGCTACCTGCCACCGCAAATATCATCAATCGCAAGGCTGGATTAGTTAATGCCTGGAGTTTTGATCTTACGGCTGCTTGTTCAGGGTTTATTTATGCATTAACCACCGCTTCGAAATTTATAGAAAGTGGACAGTACAAAAAGGTGATTGTATTAGGGGCTGAAAAGATGTCGTCGATTACCAATTACAATGATCGCGCAACATGTCCGTTATTCGGAGACGGAGCTGCCGCAGTACTTCTTGAACCAACGACTGAAAATCTTGGAATCATTGATCATATCAATCGTGTAGATGGTTCAGGCAGTGCGTTCCTTCATATTAAAAGCGGAGGATCATTACGCCCAGCATCGCATGAGACTGTAGATAATGCTGAGCACTTTGTTTATCAGGAAGGACAAACGGTCTTCAAAGCTGCGGTGTCAAGGATGTCGGACGTTGCTCTCGAAATGATGGAACGGCACGAAATCACGCATAAGAATCTGGCATGGTTTGTTCCTCATCAGGCAAACAAGCGGATCATAGATGCTGTTGGCCGACGCATGGGGCTTGAAAAGAAACAGGTGATGGTAAATATTGAGAGATATGGGAATACTACAGCAGCAACAATTCCGTTATGCTTATATGATTACGAAAAACAACTTAAAAAGGGTGATAATATCATATTAGCAGCATTTGGGGCTGGTTTTACCTGGGGTAGTATCTATCTGAAGTGGGCCTACGATCCGAAACAATAAAAGCCAATATATAAAAGCACTAAGGCCATGGGAAAACTTATTATCAGAAGTCATGAAGAATTTGAAAGCCATGTTGGTCAGGAATTAGGTGTCTCTGAGTATCTAACTGTTACTCAGGATCAGATCAACAAGTTTGCTGATGCCACTATCGATCATCAATGGATTCACGTTGATGAAGAGAGAGCCAAAATCGAAGGAGCATTTGGAAGTACCATTGCTCATGGATATCTCACTCTTTCGCTACTACCCTATATGTGGAATCAGATTATTCAGGTTGAAAACATTAAAATGCTTGTAAACTATGGAATTGATAATTTCAAGTTTAATCAACCAGTACTTGTAAACAGTAAGATCAGAACGCGGGTCTTTTTGCGTTCAATTGCAAACCTTAAGGGAATCACAAAAGTTCATTTAGATGTTAAAATGGAAATTGATGGAAACAGAAAACCTGCCTTCGAAGGAACGTTGACCTTTCTGTATCATTTCATTTAAGAAACTCAGAATACATATCGTAACGAAACGTGTTTTTTACAAAAAGCACGTTTTTTTATTTTATTTCTTCACTTTTTTAGATATTCAAGTAGTTATCTAAGACTAGCTTTAGTATATTTGGACTCGTTCAAAAAAAATAAATATACGATGGCAAAAGAAAATCACGAAATTAATCCACAGGTTATAAACCTGATAGCAAAAGGTACCCGAATTAATGGCGATATTATTTCTGATGGGGACATTCGAATCGATGGCGAATTAAACGGTAATCTAGAAACAAAAGGCCGGCTGGTACTAGGAGCATCTGGTCGAATTGAAGGTGAAATTAGATGTAAAAGTTGCGAAATATCCGGATCTCATAACGGAAATCTATATATCACTGAATTGCTTTCGTTGAAAGTTACTGCTAACGTCACAGGCAATATTGTAACTGGCAAATTATCTATCGAACCAGGAGCATATTTTGCAGGTGCGTGTACTTTAGGTGCTGAAGGTGATAATAGATAATGATTGAAAAGAAGCCGCGAAGACAAAAGAAAGAGATTGATAGCTTTATTCAATACAGCAGTTTAGCCTTCGAAATGATTGGTATCATGTGTATTGGCGTTGGTGCCGGTACATTAATTGATCGATGGCTAAAGCTAGCTTTCCCAGCGTTCACTCTGGGGCTTATGATTTTGTCAGTTGTTGGAGCTATTTATCATGCAATCAGAAAATTTATATAACCTTTACGCTCTTAAAATAGTCTTGCAATGTCAGGTATAAAACGCTTCATACTTAAATCAACTATTCTCACAACTATCGTTTTTGTTGTCGGAATATGTTTGTATTCTACCGTTTTATGTCCCTTCTTTATCCCTATACTTTGGTTTGTTGTACCTTTTTTTTACGTGATAACGAACATTGTTCACTTATATTTAGTTAAAATTGCAAGTAAATCAAGTTCAAAATTCACCTCTCAATATACTGCAATCAATTTCCTAAAGATGTTTTTCTATCTGGCAATTGCAATTGCGTATGTGATAATAGACAAGGAGCACGCGAAAATTTTCATCGCAAATTACATCCAGCTCTACATTGTTTACACTATCTTTGAGGTGATCGAATTTACGAAAGTAGTAAAGCAGATGAACCAGCGCTCAAACAGTTGAGTCGGCTCACCCTCCTTATTCAGATGAATTATTCCTGTTAACAGCAGCAATAAAAGAGAGATAAAATGACACGAATAATACGATTTTTATTTATTTTACTTTTCACGGTTTCCCTAAATACGATTTGCCAGGCAGAGGAAGCCAATGAAAAAACAAATACAGAAGAGCATTCCAAGAAATTTGAAGCAGGCAAATTTGTAATCGAGCACGTTTCGGATTCTTATGAATGGCATATTGCTACTTTCGGAGAAACTCAGCTCAGCATTCCCCTTCCCATTATTCTATATAGCTCAAACAGCGGATGGAATTTATTTATGTCATCTGAATTTCATCATGGTCACGAAACCTTTAAAGGATTCCGAATTGAACATGAGGGAAAGAACGAAGGAAAAATCGTAGAACTTGACGATAAAGGAAACGTAGTCGATTTACCTATCGATTTATCGATTACCAAAACGGTTACCGGGATCTTTGTGAGTGTAATCCTGTTACTCTCGATATTCTTAAGCATTGCAAAATCGGCTAAAAAAAATGCGAATAAAGCACCGAAAGGACTTCAAAACTTATTTGAACCCATCATCCTATTCATACGCGACGAAGTTGCTAAACCTGCTATCGGGGAACACAAGTTCGAAAAATTTATGCCATTTCTGTTAACTGCATTTTTCTTTATCCTTATAAATAATATTCTCGGCTTAATCCCGATTTTCCCTTTTGGGGCAAATGTCACCGGAAATATTGCCGTAACGCTGGTATTAGCGTTATTTACCTTTTTTATTACCACATTCAGTGGCAATAAACATTACTGGAAAGAAATCTATAACCCCGACGTTCCTTGGTGGTTAAAATTTCCAATTCCACTCATGCCTATTGTTGAGCTTTCCGGAGTCATCACCAAACCATTTGTGTTGATGGTCCGATTGTTTGCCAATATGCTGGCTGGCCACATGATTGTGACCGTATTTGTCAGTTTGATTTTCATATTTAACTCTATAATGGGAGTTGAAGCAGGTCTCGGAGTATCCGTGGTCTCTATCTTATTTTCCGTTTTCATTCTACTACTCGATGTGCTGGTTTCGTTTATACAGGCCTATGTATTTACCCTTCTATCGGCACTCTATTTTGGAATGGCAACTTCAGAACATCATTAATTATTCATCATTATAAATTCAATTGAGTATGACTGCATTATTTATTGTTTTAGCAGAATTGGCTCTCGGTAAAATGGGAGCTGCATTAGGTGCAGGATTAGCAGCAATCGGAGCAGGTATGGGCATTGGAAAAATCGGTGCCAGTGCAATGGAAGCTATTGCCCGTCAACCTGAAGCCAGTGGTGACATTCGTTCGAATATGATTGTTTCGGCAGCATTGATCGAAGGAGTTGCCTTCTTTGCCGTTATCATCTGTGCCCTGGTTATTTTCGTTTAAGAAATTTTTGTTTTGTGGTTCACTCCCGGGGTTGCCGGGAGCTTGACCACTTTTAACCAACAATTACACAGCTATGGGATTTGTAACTCCGGATTACGGTACAATATTTTGGATGCTCATCATCTTCGGGATTGCTTTATTCATCCTGAAAAAATTTGCTTGGGGACCCATTTTAAAAACATTAAAAGATCGTGAAAAATCGATCTCAGATGCATTAAATACAGCAGAGAAAGCAAGGAAAGAAGTTGAGGGATTAAAATCCAGTAACGATCAGATTATTGCAGAAGCAAAAAAAGAAAAAGATCTGATCCTGAAAGAAGCCCGCAGCATTAAGGACAAAATTATTGCAGAAGCAAAAGTTCAGGCAAACATTGAAGCCCAAAAAAGTATTGAATATGCAAAACAGCAGATTCAATCTGAAAAAACTGCTGCGATTAATGATATTAAAAAGCAGGTGGCCGAATTATCAGTAATTATTGCTGAAAAGGTCATCCGAAAAGAACTGGAAAATCCAAAAAATCAGGAAATACTGATTGAAGATCTGTTAAAAGATCTGAAGATGAAATAATTGTATGGATCAAAGTAAAATTAACGTTCGATACGCAAAAGCATTCTTTACGCTGGCCAAGGAGAAGAACATGACCACAGAACTTCGTGAAGATGCCCGATTAATTGCCTCTATTTGTGAAACAAGTAGCGACTTTAATCTTATGCTCGAGAGTCCGGTGGTCAAGACTTCCAACAAAGTAAAAGTAATCAGAAGTATCTTTGAAGGACAGGTGAATGAGCAGTCGATCAAGTTTTTAGTTCTTATTGCCGAGAATAAGCGAGAACGCAACATCCCGGGAATATTTAGAAATCTGGAGGATTTATACCGTAAAGAAGAAGGAATAAAAACGGCTGTTCTGACAAGCGCACAACAACTGGATGAATCTATTTTGGTTCGTGTAAAAGAAATACTTGAATCTGAATTTCAGGCTAAAATTGAGTTAAGTACCCAAACAGATTCTGAAATAATCGGAGGCTTTGTTCTTCGCGTTGATGATAACCAATACGATGCAAGTATTTCGACACAACTGCAAAAGGTTCGGGACCAGTTACTTCATACTGAATTGAAATAGAATAACGATAGAATAAAAACAGATTAACATGGCAAATATAAAACCTGCTGAGGTTTCAGTAATACTCAGGCAACAACTGGAAGGCTTTAAGAGTCAGGCAGAACTTGAAGAAGTTGGAACTGTACTTCAGGTTGGAGACGGTATAGCCCATATTTACGGTCTTTCCAATGTTGAATCAAATGAAATGATTGAATTTGATTCAGGAGTAAAAGGAATCGTTCTAAATCTTGAAGAAGACAACGTTGGTGCTGTAATTCTGGGACTAACCAAAGAAATTAAAGAAGGAGATACGGTAAAACGCTTACGCAGGACGGCCTCAATTGAAGTAGGAGAAGGACTTCTCGGACGAGTAATTAATACTCTTGGTGAAGCTATTGATGGTAAGGGTGCGGTCTTAGGCGAAAAATTTGTGATGCCTCTGGAACGAAAAGCTCCTGGCGTAATTTTCAGACAACCCGTTACACAACCATTGCAAACAGGACTCAAAGCAATCGATGCGATGATTCCGATTGGCCGTGGACAGCGCGAATTGATTATCGGTGACCGTCAAACCGGGAAAACCGCTGTTGCCATTGATACCATCATCAACCAACGCGAAAATTTTGAAACCGGGAAACCTGTATATTGTATTTATGTAGCCATCGGACAAAAAGGTTCAACGGTAGCAAACTTAGCTCATACACTGGAAAAACATGGTGCGATGGACTATACCGTGATTGTTTCGGCTACTGCATCCGATTCTGCCGCACTTCAATATTATGCACCTTATGCAGGAGCTGCTATTGGAGAGTATTTCCGTGATACGGGTCGCGATGCCCTGATTATTTACGATGACCTTTCGAAACAAGCCGTTTCGTACCGCGAAGTTTCGTTGTTATTGCGTCGTCCACCAGGCCGTGAAGCATACCCTGGAGATGTGTTTTACTTGCACTCCCGTTTGCTCGAACGTGCTGCAAAAATCATCACTTCAGATGAAATGGCTGCCAAAATGAACGATTTGCCTGAATGTCTGAAAGGAAAAGTAAAGGGAGGCGGTTCATTAACTGCCCTTCCGATTATTGAAACTCAGGCAGGTGACGTTTCCGCATATATCCCAACCAATGTGATTTCGATCACCGACGGACAGATTTTCCTCGAATCCAACCTGTTTAACTCAGGAGTTCGTCCGGCAATCAATGTGGGTATTTCCGTTTCACGTGTTGGTGGAAACGCTCAGATTAAAGCCATGAAAAAAATTGCAGGTACATTAAAACTTGATCAGGCTCAGTTCCGCGAACTGGAAGCTTTCTCTAAGTTTGGTTCCGATCTGGATGCTGCCACCATGCGTGTACTTGACAAAGGCCGCAAAAACGTTGAAATATTGAAACAACCACAATACGCGCCATTAAAAGTTGAGCACCAAATCGCTATAATTTATTGCGGGGTAAAAGAGCTTTTGAGAAATATTCCAGTCGGAAAAGTCAGGGAGTTCGAGAAAGATTTCCTTGAACTAATGGAAATGCAATACCGCAGTACTTTAGATCAACTGAAATCAGGAGTACTAACTGAAAAAGAAACGCAAGCAATTGAAAAGGCTGCTGCCGAAGTGGCCGAGAGATATTCAGAATAGTACAGTTTGACAAAAACTCATGGAGTAATTTGAAATGGCCAATTTAAAAGAAATACGAACACGAATAACTTCGGTAAAAACAACCCGACAGGTTACCAGTGCCATGAAAATGGTTTCAGCAGCTAAACTTAAGAAAGCTCAGGATGCCATTCTGCAGATTCGTCCATATGCAGGAAAACTTTCGGAACTGCTTTCTTCATTGAGTTTAGCATTGGAGAACTCCGACAGCTCAGTCTATACGGTACAACGCAATCCTGAAAAAGTTCTTATTGTACTGATCAGTTCGAACCGGGGGCTGTGCGGAGGATTTAATTCCTACATCACAAAAATGGCAATGTCGCTGGCCAAAACTTCGTATTCCAAGGAACTAAAAAATGGGAATCTTGATTTTCTGGTTATCGGTAAACAAGGTGGAAAAATACTTCGTTCGTATAATTTCCAGCCAATTGACGAAAAGAACCAATTGTTCGATGATTTAACCTTCGACCGGGTTTCTGAGCTTACAAAAACGATTATGAATGACTTTACTTCCGGGAAATACGACCGGATTGATTTAGTCTACAATAAGTTCATAAATGCAGCTTCACAGGAACTCACCTGCGAACAATTTCTACCGGTTTTGCCAGCTAAAGGAACCAACAAACAAGTAAATCTGGATTATATCTTCGAACCCTCATTGGAACAAATCGTCAATGAGCTAATTCCAAGATCGCTTAAAATACAATTCTACAAGGCTTTACTTGACTCTCATGCTGCCGAACACGGAGCCAGGATGACGGCTATGCACAAAGCTACAGATAACGCCTCCGAACTAATCGACGATTTAACCCTTACATTTAATAAGGCTCGTCAAGCAGCAATTACCAATGCCATACTGGAAGTAACAAATGGTTCGGAAGCATTAAACGGGTAACTATTTCCCTTAAAAATACTAGATCCCGATCGGAAATTCCGACCGGGATTTTTTATGCCATAGAATTATATTCACTTAAAATTTGATTTTAACATTTTTTTACACGAAATTGCATTAGTAATTTAAAGTTTCCCGAATTAACTGTTGTTCTTTTTTTGATGTTGAGATAGAAGAGTAAGTAATCCCAAAATTCTATGAAATGAAAAAATCCCCATTATTCCTATGTTTAGTATTACTGCTGTTTCTTGCAAATAGCTGTAATCTGGATAGCCTAGATTTCAACAAGCTATCTGATGACCTGAATCTGAACCCCGAAGTCGTAGCCCCGTTAGCCACTGCCGACATTACCGTCTGGGATCTTATCCATTCGGCTAACAACAACAATGACGATGTCATTACGAAGGATCCAACGACAGGCCTCGTTAAAATTGTCTACAAACAAGATAATCTATACACCTACAATGTCCGGGATTTTTTGGATTTTCCAACTCAACAAAGCCTTTCAGCTGATAATAAAGCATTAGGAGAAGTATCTCCAAGCGATGTTTCTGTTAGTCGTAAAGTTACACTTCAAGAAATGACAGAAACCCTTCCGGGAGCAGTAAATAACGTTGCTGCATTTAGCGGCCAAACGATCATTTTTCAGCCGTATTCATTTACCGGACCTACCGTTATTTATGGTGTCAATCCGTTTAGTGATTTTACATCTGTTACCTTAAGTAAAGGCACACTTGAAGTTAAGCTTGAGAATAAACTTAAAATACCAATTACCATAGAAGGGATTCTATATGATAAAACAAAACAAGCAAACATTGCCTCAGTTGCTTTTGCTAACATTCAACCAAGTTCAACTAGTACCCAACCATTTACATTAGATGGGAAACAGCTTTCCAATCAAATTGAATTCCGTTTGACAAAGTTTACAACTCCAGGCTCAAATCCAGGTACTGTTTTAATTGATTTGCAGGACTATTTCAATATGACTTTCAGCATGAAAGACCTGAAGGTTTCTGCTGGTAATTTGATGGTTAAAGCACAAACTCTTGATGAAAGTAAAGGTATTATGAGCTTTTCATTCCCGGAAGCCGACCTTAAAGCTTTTTCAACGGTTCTAAAAAAAGGAACATTAACGTTTAAATCAACGAACACTTCGAATTTGACGGGAAGCATCAATATCACACTTCCGGAAATAAAAAAGAATGGTACCCCAGTTACAGCAACCATTCCATTAACCGGAAATTCTTCTTCAATTGATTTGGCTGGTGCCAATATTAATTTTGCTTCTGACGCAACAAAACCCTACAACCAAGTTCCTTACACTTATACCGTACAGGTTAATAAATCGAGCACCTATATCGATTACGTATCAACACAGACGATTAAGATGGAGGTTACTTTAACCAATCTGGATTTTAAATCGATTAGTGGTGATTTCGGAAAGCAAAAAATAAACATCGCGCAGGGAGTATTTGATATGAACGTAGAAATGCTGGATAAAATAAATGGTAGCTTCAAACTTACTGATCCGAAGCTAAATTTGATTATCCACAATCCAATTGGAGCACCTGCAACTGTTAATCTCGATTTTTCAGCAACGAATAAGAAGAACGAAAGTGTTGCTTTAAAGCCTAACCCATTTAATCTTCCTGTTCCAGCAGATATTAATTCAGGAACAAAAACTGAAACCGTAACTTTCAATAAATCAAACTCAAATATTGTTAACTTTATAGCATTACCACCTACAGGAAAGATTACTTATAGTGGACTGGTTGATTTTAATTCCGGAACGACTCCAATAACCGCTGCAAATCCAAACTTTCTGGATCTTGATGCCCCGTTCTCCATTGATTTGGCGATGGATTTACCGTTGCAATTACAGACAAAAGATCTGGCCTTCTCGGATACTACTAAAATAACCGGATCAGATTACGATAAAATTGAGACCGCAGATTTAGTACTTACAGCTACTAATGGATTACCATTAGATATTGACATCCAACTTGCCTTTGTCGATACCAATACTCATAAACAAATCGGCGTTTCAACAAAATCAAAAATCCTAACTTCCGCTCAGGTAAATGCTACTGATAACTCCATAACCCCGGTAAAATCTACAAATACATTTACACTTACAAAAACAGACCTGGAAAATCTCCGGAAGTCAAATAGTATCGTTTTCACTGGGTTCGTTAGCTCTCCATCTGCAGGAACTTCTGTAGCAACGATCTGGTCTACAAGTAAGATTGCGTTGAGTGTAGTAATTAAGTCAAAAGTTAACCTGTAAAACCTACTAAAATGAGAAATATATTTACTAAAATAGGACTTATTGGTCTAATTTTGCTGACAGGAATTTTGACTGTTTCTGCTCAAGAAAGTACAACCCTTCAGTTTATGAAAGGTATGCCCCAATCCGCTCTCACAAATCCAGCATTACACAACGATTCAAGTAAAGTAGTTATTGGATTGCCTGGCCTTTCCGGCATATCATTTGGCTTTAACAGCGATTTTGCGATCCACGATCTAATACACAAAGGAACCGGAATGCTAAAAGATTCTGACGTTTGGGATATCGAAAATTTCCATGGAAAATTAAAATCAACCAATTCTGTTGAACTAAACACCAGTATCCCCTTATTATTCTTAGGCTTTCGAAACAAAAAATCTTTTTTCAGTCTAGGTATTACCGAAAAAGTTGTTGCTCAGGTTACTTTCGACAAAAGTCTGGTAACTTTCATCAAAGACGGAAATGCACCTTATATCGGACAGAATTTTGATCTGGGAAAAATTGGCATTAACACTTTCGGATATCGCGAATATGCATTTGGATATTCAAACGAGTTTTTGAAAGACAAATTGACCATTGGTGTTAAAGCAAAATTTCTTAGCGGAGAAGCCGCATTCCATACCGAACGAATGAATATGAAAGTAGAAACGGCTGCAGATCAGTCATACCTCAACTTAAGCACCGATATGGATATCAATATCTCGGCACCGGTAACTGTTAAATATGATGAAAACGACTATTTCGATGGAATGAACGGTGACAATTTTAAAGCAGGTGACTACCTTAATCAAAAAGGGAATTCTGGTATGGCCTTTGATTTTGGTGCTGTTTATAAGCTTACACCTAAAATCACACTGTCAGGAAGTATTATCGATCTTGGAAAAATTTCTTTCAAGAAAAACCTGATTAGTATGAAACACACCAACACCTACAAATGGGACGGGGTCGACTTCTCCAATTCAGTTGATGATTCTAAAGGTGACTATGTTGACCCAAGTGATCTGTTTGATAATGAAACCGATAAAATGAAAGACTCTTTTAAACCTAAAAAGAGTGAATTTGGTGCCGAATCATTCGATATGACCTTACCAACAAAGATCTTTCTGGGAGGAACTTATGAAGTAAACAAAATATTTAATGTTGGCTTACTTGACTGCATTTACAAAAACGGAGATGTCAGCCGAAATACAATAACCGCTTCGGGTAATGCTCAGTTGTGCAAATTCTTCAGTTTATCCGGAAGTTATTCTAACATTAGCGGTTCAAGCAATGTTGGACTTGGTATGGCAATGCGTCTTGGAGCCATGCAGTTATACTTTGTAAGCGACAATGTATTGGCATTGAATGATCTAACTAAAACTGAAAATACGAATTTTCGGTTTGGAATGAATTTCTTATTTGGAAGAAACTAAGCCTGCTTTAAGGAGCAAAATATTCATTAAAAAGAGGGAGGCAACTCCCTCTTTTTGTTTTTCATGAAGGTATTTATAATTCTACGATTCCGCGAGTTAACCAATCATTATCAGTCAGATCATAATTCATGGTCATATCCCAATTAATTACTAATTTTAGCCGCTCAAATTTTTGAATCGTTATGAATCTCTTATTTATATTACTTTCGATTGCAAGCTTCTTTAGAACTGTCGGTATTATCGTTGTGATATACTATGGACTGAAGTTTTTAGGCCGTTTGCTTTTCCCGATCGTGGTTAAGAAGGCCGTAAATAATATGCAGGCCAGGCAAAATGAATATCAACGTCAGCAGCAGAAACGTGATGGCGAAGTTACTGTTGAGAATAACCAACGTCAACAAAACCGAACCAATAGCACTGAAGGCGAATACGTTGACTTCGAAGAAATTGAATAATCAAATACTAAAATATTATGGCTCAGGAAGATGTTTTTAAAAAGCTGGTTGCTCATTGTAAAGAGTACGGTTTTGTATTTCAGTCGAGTGAAATTTACGATGGCCTGAGTGCCGTTTATGATTACGGCCAGAACGGTGTCGAATTAAAGAATAACATCAAAAAATACTGGTGGGACTCTATGGTTCTGCTGCATGAAAACGTTGTTGGTCTTGATTCTGCAATCTTTATGCACCCAACAATTTGGAAGGCTTCAGGTCATGTTGATGCATTCAACGATCCTTTAATTGATAATAAAGATTCTAAAAAGAGATATCGTGCTGATGTTCTGATCGAAGAACAATTGGCTAAATACGAAGACAAAATCACCAAAGAAGTTGAAAAAGCACAGAAACGTTTTGGTGAATCATTCGATGAAAAACAATTTCGCGAAACCAATGGCCGGGTTCTGGAATACCAGCAAAAATGGAATGAATTACAAGATCGGTTTGTAAAAGCTCTAAACGATAATAATCTGGATGAGCTACGCCAAATCATCGTTGATCAGGAAATTGTTTGCCCTATTTCAGGAACACGCAATTGGACAGATGTTCGTCAGTTTAACCTGATGTTCTCAACGGAAATGGGTTCAACAGCCGAAGGAGCATTAAAAATTTATCTTCGTCCGGAAACAGCTCAGGGTATTTTCGTGAACTACCTGAACGTGCAAAAAACAGGTCGCATGAAAATTCCGTTTGGAATTGCTCAAATCGGGAAAGCTTTCCGTAACGAAATTGTTGCCCGTCAGTTTATCTTCCGTATGCGCGAATTTGAACAGATGGAAATGCAATTCTTCGTTCGTCCCGGAAGCGAACTCGACTGGTTCAAGAAATGGAAACAAACCCGTATGAACTGGCATCAGGCTCTTGGCTTTGGTGCTGAAAATTACCGTTTCCACGAACACGACAAATTGGCTCATTACGCCAATGCTGCCGTTGACGTAGAATACCGTTTCCCTTTTGGATTTAAGGAAGTAGAAGGAATTCATTCGCGTACCGATTTCGACCTTTCTCAGCACCAACAATATTCCGGTAAAAAGATTACTTATTTCGATCCGGAATTGAATGAATCGTATGTTCCATTTGTAATTGAAACATCGATTGGGGTCGACCGGATGTTCCTTCAGATCATGGCCGCATCGTATTCCGAAGAAGAAGTAACCAGCGAAGACGGAAAGAAAGACATTCGTGTAGTGCTTCGTCTACCAGTACCATTAGCTCCTATCAAACTGGCTGTTATGCCATTGATGAAAAAAGATGGTTTGTCTGAAAAAGCCCGCGAGATTATCGATGATCTGAAGTTTGACTTTAATTGTCAATACGACGAAAAAGATTCGATCGGAAAACGTTACCGCCGTCAGGATGCTATTGGAACTCCATTCTGTGTGACTGTCGATCATCAAACGCTGGAAGACCAAACGGTAACCATTCGTTACCGCGATACCATGCTTCAGGATCGCGTTGCTATCAGCGAATTGAGGGGAATTATCTCAGGAGAAGTTAGCATGAAAAAATTGTTTGCAAAATTGTAAAAATCAACCATTCGATACAAAAAAATCCGGGAACCTAAGGTTACCGGATTTTTTTATCCCAGTAGAAATCCAATTAACTCCTATTTTCAAAACCATCTTCGTTTAAAATAAACGCCAGATTCACTAAGCCAATCATCACCGGAACCTCAACCAAAGGCCCAATAACACCTGCAAAGGCTTCTCCTGAATTAATACCAAAAATGGCAATCGCCACAGCAATCGCTAATTCAAAGTTATTACTAGCCGCGGTAAAGGCTAAGGTCGTTGATTGCTCGTAGTTCGCTCCTATTTTTTTGCTCAGGAGAAATGATGAAACAAACATTATTACAAAATAAACCAATAACGGAATAGCAATAATCACTACATCCATTGGAATTCGCACAATGCATTCCCCTTTCAACGAGAACATCACTACGATTGTTAACAACAAAGCAACAAGCGTTAACGGACTAATTTTTGGAACAAAATGAGTTTCATACCAGGCTTTATCTTTTACACGAATCAAAATAAACCGGGTTAAGAAACCTGCAATCATTGGGATTCCCAGATAAACGAATACGCTTTTAGCAATAGCACCCATGGTAATTTGCGATACCGTTTCGTTAACCGGAACTCCGAACCATCCCGGAAGAATCGCAATAAAAACATAGGCATATACTGAAAATAATAAAACCTGAAAAATAGAATTAAAAGCCACCAATCCGGCAGCATATTGGGGATCGCCCTTGGCCAGATCGTTCCAAACGATTACCATGGCAATACAACGGGCTAAACCAATCAGGATAATTCCATACATGTATGGCAGATTGGCATTGTTCTCGCCGGGGAACAATTTAAAAAACGTAATTGCTAACAGAAACATCAATACCGGTCCGATCACCCAATTCTGGAGTAAAGATAGTCCGAGAATTTTGGTGTTTTTAAAAACGTCTCCCAACTCTTCATATTTTACTTTCGCCAGCGGCGGATACATCATCACAATAAGACCAATGGCAATTGGAATATTGGTAGTTCCATTGGACAAACTATTTAAAAACTTAGCAACTTCAGGGCTGGTCCAACCGGCAAATACGCCAATGAACATGGCCAGAAAAATCCAAAGTGTAAGGTAGCGATCAAGAAAATTTAAGCGTTTTGTTTTCATATCTCTGGTTTAATTTCTTCATTATAAAACTGCCAAAATCGCTCTTTGATCTCGTCACGCACCCGAATAAACTCACTCCGAATGAATTCATCGGTTCCAACGGCATGACTCGGATCGTCAAAACCCAGGTGCAATCGGTGCTTTACTTTCCCAAAAAATGCCGGACAGTTTTCATTAGCCCCTCCACAAACGGTAATCACATAATCCCATTCCTGATCAAGGTACAAAGTGACTGGATCAGAAGTCTGATGACTAATGTCAATTCCAACTTCTTTCATAACTGCAACTGCCTTTTCGTTAAGCTTCCCCGAGGCTTCCGTACCTGCCGAACAAACGGTAATAGCAGGATCAAACGACTGTAAAAAACCATGAGCCATCTGGCTACGGCAACTGTTGCCGGTACAAAGGATTAGTATTCTCATAACGACTATCTTGAAGGTTTGCAACTAAAATTTTCCGGAATCTGAAAATCATCCAGGAAACGACTCAGCAACTTTTTCATTTCAGCAACTTTTTGATAGTCCAGACAATAATTCACCTTCACGCCTTCAACTTGTCCACGGATCAACCCTGCTTCTTTTAGCTCTTTCAGATGCTGATTAACTGTAGTCCGACTTAACGGAAGTTCATCCGAAATATCTCCCGAGATGCAGGTTTTTGCTTCAGCCAGAAAATAAAGAATATGCAATCTGGCCGGATGTGACAACACTTTAAATAGGTTTGCTTTTTCCTGAAGAGCTTGGTCAAATAATTCTGTTTTGGAAACAACCATAATAAAATATTTTATATTTGACGTAAATATACGTCAAATATTTTTATAACATATATTTACGTCGTAAAATTAAAAAATGAAAGATATAGTTAAACTGAGTTATGCCGTTTCAGCTTCAAAATACGGCCTTACATCATGAATTTCCATGTAATCAGTTACCCGCTGTGTTTCCTGAAATGGAACCAAATCAATATTTCGTAGATTCCTGATTTCGTTCCAAGTCTTATGTCGATGAATATTCATTTTGTCGGGTTCATCAGCAATAATAAAATTGCATCCAGATTGATTATTGGCTTCGAGAGTGTTAACCAACAAAATAAATTTTGCTAGAGTGCCATCAAGATATGAATTCGAAGTGTCAAAGTTTGTAACTTTTCCAACAACCGGCCTTTGATTTTTACCGATGAAATCGAGTTCTACTGGTATAATCAAACCTGGGATTGTTCCGGTTTCAATTCGTCGATCCAAATTTACATGTTTTTTTATCGAAGGATACAATTGTGCCTTTACAGTTTCAACGGTTGTAACTTTTACGGCCTCTTCTATTTCGACAAAAATAAACTCGTTATACAGATAACTGAATAGTTCATCGGACGCTTCGACATCAATCTTTACTGGCTCATTAAACGTGAGCGTTGAGTTACTGTAACGCGATAAATATTTCAAATACCCAACCGAAAAGGCATATTGGTTTTTGCTCGTGAATGTAAATAGTTCGGTTACGACTGTAGTCTGATCAACGTTAACCGAACTCACCGTACTTCCTATATTTTTCAGTGAAGTCTTCAGCAACAGAAAAGCTTCTTCCGAAAAAAAATGTTTCATCAGCGAAAGCTTCTTTGTCGAATAACGAAACCACACCCCGTTGTTGTCAACCATCACCAAACCAATCGCTAAACGTTCGGATATGATTGAATTGACAGAGGCGAATATGACTGAATAAAAAGTGTTCATTGCAAATGTTTTAAGTAAAGGTGAAAAGTAAAAAATACTTCTTTTAGCCACTCCGAAGAAAAGATGTTCTTCAAAATAAGTTCACGTTTAGCCGCTATCGAAATATTCCAGTCATGAGGTACATCCTCCAAAATTTTATCCAGTTCGATTTTACAATTTGCGACACAAAGGTAAAAATATTTTTCAACTGTTTTTGAATCCTGCAAATTACTACCGATCAACTTCTTCGAAATAATTGACTCAAACAAAGGAGTATAAATCAAAGAGTCTTGTTCGGTTTGAATGGTTTTCCCATAATCAAACGAATTGCCATTAAAGATTGTTTCATGATCAATAGGGATAAAATGATAACCATCGGGTCTCGATTCGATAAGCAGATTATAGTTGTTCCAGTTACGGTCGTCGTTGCCCAGCCATAGATCGAACAGTGCAATTTGTATCAATTCTTCTGGTTTTACGATTCTTTTTCTATCCGAATTATTTTCCACAAAGCCACTTTCGAAAAGTGTTACTTCTTTTTGATCTCGAATAAACGGGAACCCAATCAATGTATGTTTTAAGCTGGCAGGTTGCAATTGTCCACTGTAAAGATTCTCCGGAAGATGCTCTTCCTTGATGGAGATAAAAGTTGGAGCTAATGAATAGATTCCCCAAATAGCTAAAAATCTTGCTGCCAAAAATTCATCAAAAAGCGAATCGCAAGGCGCATTTTTCGAGTGTTTGCAAACATAGTACCGCCAATCGTCGCACCGCACCAACACTGGTTCTCGCTGGGTTTGATACACTTTTTGAATGGGTTCTATGGAATGCAGGTAGGTCATATTTCATCAAACGGTTTTACTTCTTCTAATTTATTGGGAAGTCCGCGATCTTCATAGGCTGAAGCGGCACGAAAAGCAATAACTTTAGCTTCTTTCTTCCATCTAATCTCTGCATTCATTTCAATAGTTGTTAATACACTATCTTCTAACCTTTCTTGTTTACAATCAGCCTCAACTTTTCTCCTTATCACATCTTCAGTTTTAAGATCAATCACTGAAGCAAAAACCTCAAATTCGGGAATAATTATATTGCAATATTCTGATGTAAATTCTGGTTTATTAATTATTAAATGGGGTAGATCCTCCTTTTTCATTATAAAATAACTTCCTGCAACATATCTTTGGTTACAAACTTGAAAGTTGAAAATTTTGATTCCTTTATAATTATCCTCGTTCAGGCCGTTAATTTTATATGCCCTTTTATAGTAGTCAATACTTTGCTGGAACGATATAATTATAAAATTTTCAGGATTATTAGTAATCTTTAATTTATCAATAGCGGAATAAATTTCGTTTTCTTTAAAAAGGAAACTCTGTGAAACGGGTAGAAGAAATGATTCTGAAATCGCTAATTTTAAATAGGTCGAAAAATCAGAAGCCAGTATTGAGTCAAAATTAAGGTGAGATATAGTCGAATCAACAAAAGGCTCTCTACCCTGAATCATTTTTAGTTTAGTGATTTTTTTGACTAACGCAGAATCGATTGCTTCATTCCTTATGAATATGTTTTTTGAGCCAAAATATTCGTTAAAAGTTTTTTTAATAATTTCAGCACATCGGCTGTAAAATTGGGTTCTTTTATCTGCCAGAATTGTCATATTTTCTTTTGCAATTTGGATTTGTTCAGTTAAGTTTTGTTCGATTTGTTCTAATAGCTCAACTGGATCTGGCTTTAACGATTTAAAATCAAAAATTAATACCTTTAGAATGTCAGCGTTTTTAAGATATTTTTCAAGTTCTTCTTTAAATCTTCCTAAGTCAGTTTTCCATTGTTTCTTTTCTGATAAATCTTCTGGAAGTTTGGGTAAACATAACGGTTCAAGACTTGGAAATACTCTTTGTAAATTGTATTGCCTTAAGAATAACAAAATAAGATAATCGCGAACCCATCTATTGATCCCCCAATCAAAAGTAATTGAATCGAGTCCTGGAAATCGAAACCTCATAGCTTTGTCCCAATTCTTTTGTCCATAATTTTGGCATAACTCAAAATATTTACGGAAGATTTCTCCTATGGCAATTGGCAACAATGGATATTGAAAAGGTATGCTATTTGTATGATTCCATATTTTATGTATACATTCAATTCGATTCTTATAAAGCAACAATCCTCCAATATAATAATGAAAATCAAGGAACGTTTCTCTCTCATTATTACGTTCCTCAATCGCTTTTTGGTTCAGATGTTCTAAATTGTCAGGAAAAGATTTATAAATTGGGTCGATGCTTTGTAAATTGTATTCAAAGTGGTGAACCGCTTGTTCCCAATATTTCAAAACCATTTCATCTTTTCCATTATCTATTAAAAAGCTCAAATTTGCCCATAGAACATTGTAGGTCTCCTCTGATATTTTTGCGTCTTCTGTAGCACCTACGAGCCAAGTAAAACCTGAAGCATAATAATCTAGGCTTTTCAATCTAATACTATTCTGTATAACTATTTCTTTAGCTATTAAGTTGGTTGTTTTATAAAAGTTATTTGGAAATCTTTCTATTGGCTTTTTCCACTTTTTCTTTGTACCTGAAATCTTAAAATCTTTAAAAAGTCTCAATATTTTTCTTCTTTGTGATATAGAGAGCATATTAAGAATGTGATGTTTGGCATAAATATCGTTTTTCATCTTTTCTCGATAATTGGAGAAAACGTAGTACAAATAATCTGGCATCAGGCTACACACATCAATCAATTCTTTTTGAATTGAGTAGAGAAAGAAGTTGGTAACTACCTCTAGATTTTCTTCCTTTTCAATTCTTTTTCTTTTGGTCGATTTCTTTAAGTATTTAATTCTTGACTTGATAAATGAAGATGGAATACTGTATTTTAAAACGATAAATGAGAAATAAATGAATTGGATGAGAAGAACGACGGTTAATGCCAAAAGCAAATAGGACATCCAACTAAGAATTTGGCTGTAAATTTCTTCGTGAAAATGAACAAGCAATTTTGATGCAATAATGTAGAATAGAACCGATATAGGTGCGGCAATTAAAAGGTATTTCAATAACTTAAAGCTGCTTTCCTTTTTGAATAAATCAACAATCTTTTCTGAATGATACTTCTCATCAAACTTAGAAATCACCTGAAATATAAGAGGTGTTCCAACACTGACAATGGAAACAATAAAAGCGATACAAATTGCAACTAAGTTCATTTTTACCTTTTATTTGTAGAAATTATAAATCTACAAACTTTGTTTTAATATCTTGTAAATCAGAAGAGATTTTAAACTCTGAACTTTATATAAATACAAGCCTACCCGTTTTTTCCTGATTCCTCAACTAAAAAATAGCATTAAACAAATACCCAACGATTAATATTCCTGAAGCAACAATCCCGACGAACGTGAGGATTAACGGCAACTTCAGCACTTTTTTCAGGATAATCATTTCGGGTAACGACAAGCCGATAACTGCCATCATAAATGCCAGCGCGGTGCCTAACGAAGCTCCTTTTTCAATCAATACCGAAACAATAGGAATAATTCCGGCAGCATTGGAATAAAGTGGAACACCAATAAGTACCGAGAGCGGAACACTATACCAGGCTGATTTGCCCATCAATGCAGCCATGTAATCTTCGGGGACAAAACCATGAGCCCCGGCACCCACTGCGATTCCCAGCACAATATAGATCCATACTTTGCTTACTATTTCCTGTACTGCACGATATCCAAACTGAATACGATCAGCAAGTTTCTGTTTTTCTGCTCCATCGTCAGAATTCCCGATTTGAGCCTGATACACCCAATCCTGTACCCAATGTTCCAATTTTAGACGGCTAATGATCCAGCCTGCTGTGATGGCAATAACTAAACCTGTCAATACATAAATAAGAGCAACCTTCCATCCAAACATCCCCAACAACAACACTACTGCAACTTCGTTAATCATTGGCGCTGCAATCAGAAACGAAAAAGTGACACCCAACGGAACTCCTGATTCGACAAATCCCAGAAATAATGGAATGGCCGAACACGAACAAAACGGAGTTACAATTCCTAACAGGGAAGCCAATACATTACCGGTAAATGTTGATTTCCCTTCAAGTATTTTTCGGGTTTTTTCAGCCGAAAAATACGACCGAATAATTCCCACAAAGAATATAATCAGGGTGAGGAGCATTAAAACTTTAGGCACCTCGAAAATAAAAAACCGGACAGATTCGGTCAGATGACTTCCTTTCTCCATCCCAATAAGTGAATCCACCACCCAATCCGTAAGTGGTTGAAGGCTGTGATAAATCAGATACCAAACAGGT
>Ga0302296_1000703_pt1 | contig 26416 bp, 19 predicted proteins | sample III_Fen_N3_1_FD_194546 | JGI IMG/M metagenome (GOLD analysis project Ga0302296, IMG submission 194546) | Peat permafrost microbial communities from Stordalen Mire near Abisko, Sweden - III_Fen_N3_1 | ecosystem: Environmental > Terrestrial > Soil > Wetlands > Permafrost | place: Sweden: Abisko...
ATTGGAACAACTCTATCAAAAAGTCTGTTGAGTAGCTAAACTTTTCTTTTACGCTGTGAGTAATTAAGTCTCCAACCAGAACTTTTGAAGATATGAATGGCTCATTCAAACTCAATAGTTTAGTAAATGTACTCTTATAGAAAACCTGGTCGTAACGTCCGTCAATTTCTGTACACTTAAAATGGTAAGCTACTTTCATTTTTTTGTTTTTTATGCTTGCTGCTAATACTTGTATATGACCAGTTTAAATATAGATATGCCTAGTTTACTTGGGATATATCGCATTTATCTTTACTCGAACATTTTCTATATCGCTATGAAATAGACATATAGAAAAACGAATAATTTTAGTCAACTGGGTATATTCAACTAATTAAATATTGATTAGATTCTGTTATTTATCTAAAATTTATCAAAGATAAATACTATTTTTTAATTAAACTGAACTTTCTATACAATATTTAATTTATCCACAGTCCTACTATCCCATTTATCTCCATTTATTCTGATATATTTTCTATTTAACGCAATATTTATTTCAAAAAAATAAACTTTTTTGAAATAGGACTATAGAAATAATAGAAAGATATAAAGCTATTAATTTGAAACATATTGATTAGTAATACAATAAAAAATACGTGTTAAATATTGCATTAAATTTAAACTTTCGAAAAATAAATAGATATGAGTATAAATAGAGAAAAAAATACAAACATAAAACCTCACGATGTACAGGCAATCGTTTATTAAATTATGGCAAATACGTGCTCAAATAGATTAAAAGTAAGTGGTAGTTCAAGATCAATGAAAAAATTCTTTGAATGTCTAAATTCAGGAGGTAATGATATCTTCCAAATGTCGAAGTTCCTCCCGTGTCCTGAAGAATTATCGCATTTTCAGTCGCCTAACATTTTTTGTCCAGTTTCGAAAATTGATGTTGATGATGAAAATGGTAAATTAAAAACAATTCTTTTGGATAAACAAGGTCGAACAGAAGTTGAATTCAACACATATATTTCAGATTTGGAGGATAAGTACGGTTACTCAGACTGCGACCAATGGCTTGACAATAACTGGGGGTGTGACTACGATGTTAAATACCCTGTGACTATTAGTAAAAGTAAACAATATTATAGTGTTACCTACGATACGCGTTGGTCACCTAATATTGAATTTATAGAATATCTTCACGAAGAATTTTCGAGACTCTCTTTTATTTTGGACTATTGTGAGAGTGAAGAATGTTTTGCAGGCACTGTTACTATAACACCATATCATTATGATGATATGGAGAAACCCTTTAATCACGCATGTTTCAATTTGAACTTAGATTCAAAAAAATATATTTTTAACAACGAGTTCGCGAATGTTTTTTGGGCTGAGGCTATTGGTGAGGACTGGATTAATTCACTAGCAAAATCTGGACTTACAATGGAAACTGTTGAAAACTGGGATACTGTACTAAGATTCTTCTGCTTAATACCAAGTATATGGTAACATAAATGAATGTTGATTTTATTTGAAAATTAAAATAACGCGAATTCGATATAATAATCTAAGTTGATCTAAATAACTATGCTTCTGATTCCTTCTGCTTGTTTTTTCATAAAACACCCCAAAAGTTTTTGTCTAACTTTTGGGGTGTAATTCTCTCTTGTGCCTTTATTTCGGCAATGTCAATATTTTAAATTCAATTAGTCCTCCTCCAGCTCTATAGTCTCCTAAATCTCGACAAGCACAACTATCAGTAGTCAGTTGGGTCTTTCTTTTAAGAGTTTGTTCATTGTAATTTTTATAGTTTATCCAGATTCTCGCATAATAGTCACTATTTGCATTACACAATAACACACTTAACACTTTCTTTTGTTTGCAATTAATTAGGCTATTTCTCAAATAATCACCAATAGAGATATTTATACTGCATCTCCCCTTTACTAATTCAAAAACATCTTTTCTTTTGAATTTATCACTATCCTTTTCTAGTACAGGAATGATTATAATACTCTGTGCACTACCTCTTTTGACAGAAAAAAAGGCTACAGCATTTCCCTTATAACTTGAAATATTCATTACCTTAGGAGTAGAATGAGACTTTACTTCCATATTATTTTTTCGTTCAAAGTTACATGATTGAAATAATATAAAAAGGAGAAAAACTAGTAGAATTTGCTTTTTCATAACTTATCGCTTTAAAGTGCCTTTGTTTGGATTGCCATGTTTAAACCACTGATCTGCGACAACATCACTACTTATTCGTTTTAAATATTTGTGCTGTTGAAATGCTGGCTGCCTTAAAACAAACTCATACATATTTGCATAATGGTTCGGAGACAAGTCAAACTTCCCATTAGATCCCATTAGATCATTTTCATATCTGTCGTTTGGTTTTCCTGTATTGGAGTCATATCGGTCACTAAACCCTAACAAATGAAAAGTTTCGTGCATAACATCATAATTACTCGATTTTCCTTTGCTATTATAAATTTTCCCTTCATATCCAGAGTGAGTTGCATCTCTATCATCATAAATTTGTGAATCATCTCCCTTTTTTCTATCTACTTTATCATTAGTAAATGTTAGTAGATTTTGTCCTTTCCCATCTACTAGGTCGCCTTCAGTTTTATCTGGTGCATACTCATAATTCACATTAAATTGAATATTTGGGCCAAGACTTCCGTTAGATTTAAATGTTTCCTTTGCCAAACTGTTTAATTTTGAGGCACGCTCCTTACTAGCACCATCACCTTTAATATAAACTGTTGCGGAGAATGTTATTCCTGTAATTTCATTCTTATCATTTCTTTGAATTGTAATTACATAATCTTCTCCATTTGGATCTAAAGCATTTACCGGATTCCCTCCACAATACACATACGGTGAAACAGAATAATATTTCTCTGCTAGTGGATCCATAGTAGGCCATCCACCCATTGCTGCATAATACCCTCTTGCCCCATAATCATAAGTGTCATACCCATGCATTTCCACAAACTCTTTTCCATTGTATTTGCGTTGTTGCTTGCCCGGATTATCAATGGTATTACTTGCCCACGGAAGTCCACTTGGGTAGTACTGCGTTCGTTGTACTGTTTCCCCTGTATTAGCCAACCATACTTCGCGGTTATCACCTAGGTGATCTTTACGATAATAGTAATATTGAGGACTGCTAGGTGTTTCAACATATCCCTCGTCGTTATAAATGCGGCTTATGGCAGTAAGTGATGAGTTTCCATTCTGAGTTTTGTACTCCATGGTGCCAATATAGGCATTCCCTGTTTGATCTACTGTGCCGGGACTATAACTCTGACTTTTTATCTGTCCATCAGCTAGGGGGGTAATGTATGTCAACTGTGTAAAATACTCTGTCCCTAACTTCTCCCCACTGGCATCGTAGGTATTTTTTATTTGGTTACCATTCTTGAACTGAATAATATCCGGCAAATTTAAAACATTATATTGAATGGCAACAATATTGCGGTCTAAATCTTTTGTGATATTCCCGTTGGCATCGTACGCGAATTCATTTGAAGTGGCGGTAGAATTGTTTTGATATTCCTTTACTGAATTCAAACCAAGTGGGAGTTTACTGTCATATACCCATTCCAGTTGATTGCTTTTTTCTCCATTTTTATAATGTAGAGTTAAATCATCGATAAGTACATTATTCTTTTTTCGTTGCAGTGTGAGAATATTACCCATTTTATCATAAGTAAAAGTTTCGTCAAAGCTACCGTCACCCAGACCGGATGATACTTGCTTAAAATTGGCTGAAAGAAGCCTGTTTAAGCCATCGTAATCGTACAAGTACCCTTTTGTCGCACCGTTATACATCCAGGTGCTGTACGAGATATTTCCATTATAAGTGACATTACTATTCAGAGGATTGGCATTATAATACAGATTTTCAGTAAATCCTCCACTGCTAATGCTTGTCGGCCAGTTACGAATATTATAAGCATAGGATTCAGTATCGGCATTGGTATGGCGGGCTTTAGAAGATAGTCTTCCCAACTCATCATAAGTATTCAAAGCTAGCACAACAGTACTTCCGCTATTTAAGCTATACTTAGTGGTTGTAGGACGTTGTGCCTTATCATAATCATAGGTATAAAGCTCGACTACGCTCGCTTGCCCTGCAATATTGTGAGTTTTGAGGGTTCGAGCCGGTGCTCCGGTAAATTTCAGCTCATTATACACTAGATCATATCCACCCAAATGATTGGTAGCCCTACTCTGAACTAATCGTCCGTATTTGTCGTAATACAAGGCGGTAGTTTCAAACAAGCTTGGATTATCCAGATGATATACCCGTGTTCCGGTTAACAGACCTTTGGCATTGCTATACTGTGCAGTATATCCGTTTTGTTCCTGGCTACTATCGTAGTTAAGATTATTGCCGGAAGGTATAAAACTATAATTGTCGTAATAATTCACAGTAAGCATGGCGGTAACAGGAATGCCACCGGTTAATGTATATCCTCCGGTTAGGTTGTCTGTTCCAAGTGTTTCGTTAATAGGGCTGCTGCCTAGAGCAGACGCAATTTCGGCCTGTGATTTAGTCGCTATAAAAGAGTAAAGTAGGCGGTTGAATGCATCGTATTTATTCACCGTCCATTGACCCTTTAGTTTCTGATTGCCATCTTGCGAAGCTACTAGTCGATCCGCCAAATCGTACACCATAAGAATCGGCTCGCAACCCGGCAGACGTTTGAAGTTACAATTTCCGTGTTTATCGTATTGGTACATATAACCGAACTGCTTCAAGAGAACGTTAGCATCATCAAAAGTTGTAGTACTCCCCATACCGTCAATAAAGTTGGGAGGCAACACGTAGCAGAGTTGTCCCAGATCGTTATATACATAATACGTGTCAACATTACCCCCGTTACATATTTGACGTTTCAATACCAAACGCCCCTGTTTGTCCTTGTACTCGGTAGTGGGTTTGCTGTCCTCGTCGGTCGCTACGGTTTTGTACAAGGTGCTGGTATCGTAATAGTTCGTTGTTTCATTGCCACGTACCAACTGATTGCTGGTGTTTACAGTAAAGTATGTTACTTCGCTTGCGGCATTGGTTTTGTAATCCAATCCTGTCTTTTTGCTTGCATCGTACCAAGCTGTTCCTGCACCATACTGTCCGATTACGCGGTTTAGTGGCGAGGTTTCAAATTCGGTAGTGGCATACGGTTTCTCACTGCTTGTATATTGCGTATTTGCCAGTCCGGTAAAATCGTTGGGATTTACATACGCCCCGGTGCTTCCGGTAGCCGGAGCAGGCAGCCAGTGTTTATACTCCCGCCCAACAGCATCATACTCGGTAAAGTTCACCAAATCCTTGGTGGATGGTGTTATGGCTTTTTGCACCGTCTGCACAGGTCGTCCCAACCCATCAAAATACTGGATAGTGGTGTTGGAATTAGCATCGGTCAGTGTTGTAGGGTCGGTTGTTGCCTGGTAAGGGACTGTGCCCACAATATAGTTTTGAGTGCTTGTTTGCGCAGATAGACAAAAGGATAATAGCCAGAGCAGAAAGCCCCCCACCCCCCGAAAAAGGGGCAAAGAGCGATTTGATTTGATTTTATAAAATGATTGTTTCATATAGATAAGTTTGAATGTTCATAATGTGTAAAGTTTTAAAAGTTGATATAGTTTAAAGGTTTTTGTTACCTCTCAACTCTGGCAGTGGCTGAAAACCCTGTCAGCAGTTGAGAAAACCACATCACAATTTATACTTCACTCTGATAGGTAGTATAACAGGATCGCCATCGGGGATTGTCCCTTTGGTTAAACGCAGGTAACATCGTCCGTTAGATTCTACACGCAGCAGATATTCATCAAACATTAGCATGAATGATATGACTTGACTTGTTTTTGGAAACATTGAGTCCAGTTTAATACGCCCGATTAACTGATCTTGTTTCCAATCAATAGCGCGTTTTTGTTGTACAATCATTTCTAACGCAATAGTATCAGCATTGATGGGTGCAACATAAGAGTTATAAATTAGCCATCCGGACTGATAGTTAACTTTAAAATTAGTTGTATCTGCTGTTTCAATGGCCATTCCATGGTTATGCTTTTGTGCAAAGGTTAAGTTGCATATAAATGATATTGCAACGAAAAAAATAAGTTTATTCATAATACGAAACATTTATTATATTACAGAATCATTAGTTAGTACATTTTTATTTACTTGTTGGGTTACTTGCTAAAAGTCAAAGTTCCGGTTCCCAAATAACTACCTGCAGGGAAAGCTGATCCATTGACCAATATAAATCTTACATCTCCATTTGGGTCTACAACTACAGTCCAAGTTTTCCCTCCGGATGTAAATGTTTGGCTTTTAGAAGACGTTGTAGGTCGACAATTAGGGCAGATATTGGCTACCAGATAAGCTGTGTATGGCTGCATAGTTGTATTAGAAGAGAACACGAGATAAAATGTGGTTGCTGAGTTGTCGCATGAAATACTATTTGTCATATTGGAGTATCCTGGCTGCATTGTAAAATTACAAGAATATGTTACCGAAGTAACAGTTATATTCGCTGATACAGTCCTAGAGATTCCGGTTCCATTATCCGTAATTACACATTGTACAGTCAACGTCCCTGTTTGCGAGCAGGAATACGAAAACGATACGGAACTAGTATTCAAATTACTTGCTAAAACAGTACCGGTGCTGTTTTTTAGGTACCAACTATAGGCATAACTGCCCGATCCTCCTGATATGCTACTCAGCGTAGCAGTACCAGTAGCTCCTGAGGTGTAACTTGTAGCTCCGGGAGTAACCGTTGCTGCAGGTGCGCTATATCCTCCCTGTCCATTGTCGGGGGCATTTTGATAACCGTACCGATACCGACCGATAATATTTTTATCATCATTGCGTGCCAGAAACAACCGATTGAAAGTATCATAGGTATAGTTTGTAGTTACTCCACGAGGATCGGTCATTGAGGTTATTCCTACTAGGGGTTTATAGGTGTAGGTCGTAACTAAAGCACCCGATCCGCCCAGAGCTGTTCTAATAACATTGATCTGTCCATCTGTAGGTGCAGGTGTTTGTGTCAAAACATCAATATTGCTTTGAGAGTAATAGCTGTTTACCATATCGGTGTAGCTGATTCCCTCTATTTTAGCTACCGGATACTGACCATTGTAACTCCATAGATACACCATCTTTGTAGCGCCATCTTTACAAATGTATTGAGGGTTACCCTTAGTATCATAAGCTCCATAGAGCATTCTGGTTTCATAATTATTGGAACCTGTTTTTAAATCGATTGCTGAGGGAGCAATAATTTTATTGTTTTGAAAATAACCATAGTTTGTTTTAATAGACTGTAGAAAATTAGTTGTATTTTCCTTATATTCGGATTGTTCGATCACTGGTGAGATACGATTACTGTTTATCATGCCATCATAGACTCCAGTTCCAGCGTAATCATGGGGATATTTATACAGTGTAATAACTTTACTCCCCCTACTGTCAGTTAAGTCACTAGTAGTCGTATTCAGATGATATGGAGATTCATATTTAAAGTTTTCCTCTTTTGTCACATTATTTCCATTGTCATCGTACTCTGTTGTAAATTGTTTTGTGAGTTTTTTTATTCCGACCTCCATGGTTACATCAAAGTAATTAAATCTCTCATTAAAAGGTTCGTATGCATAATGATCGGGGGTGCTGGCATAACATGATATTTCATAAACAATAACTGGGAGTACTTTTATGCCTGCAATAATAGTCTTTACTCGATAATCGCTATAATAATTACTAATGTTTTTGATGGGTATATAGGTGCCAGCTTTAAATTTAGAATAAATGATTCCACCTAACTGCCCTCTTCTCCATGCTCTATCCACAAAATATTGATCTTGATGCCGTGGCGAATTAACGCTGTATACAATATCAGGTTGAGCTTCGTAAATGTACGTAGTTTTTAAATTGTAATTTATTCCTCCGTCAATATATTCATCTACAATATCATAAAGAGCTGGACTTCCATTATGATTGACAAATGGCATAACTGGATTGTCCATATATATAGTTGTGTGATTGAAATTTGACGCGCAATCTGCACCCTCCATGTGTAAAATATTTTGATTGTATTTATAACAACCTTCAGCATCCATCTGTATATCACGACCTAATAAGTTATTATTATATTCATATCTTTTTATAATTGGTACAGCATTTATATTCTCTTTCGTTGTAACAGTTTTGATTCTTAGTCCTCCTGCAACACTACCATCAAATTTTTTATTTGATTCATATTCAAAAGTTGTATATCCTCCTGTTGGATAAGTGATTTGATGCAAGGAACATGATTTTGCATAATTAATGTCTGGAGTTCTGTTAGCCGAAATTCCAACTTCCACTGGTAAATACGGAAGCATATGTTGGTTCGTAACTTGTCCATTATAGTACCCCCAATGGTCAATGGCAAAACACGCATTGTTATATGCATATTCTTGAATATAAGGGGGTAAAATATTATCTTCGTAATAAGAAAATGAATAACTATTTACTAGTCCATTGAGATTCAGATTGTCATATGCCTTAAGAGCATTTAGTTTTAGCCGGTATTTGTTACGAGTGCTATAAGAAGTATTATACCCTGAATCAAAATATGATGTTGCCAACTCATATTTTTTTATTAATGAGTTGACGTTAAAGACACTTATAGTCGAGAGTCTATATGCCTTCAAATCTATTCTATCTTTTATGTAATCAAATTGTATATAACCACCTTTAAAATTAATCTTACTTAATCGTATTTGGTTTGTGTATGTTGCGCTCATATGTCTTTGTAAAGCTGAACATTGTAAACCGGACGAACCAATTCCATTAATTATTTGTTCTGATAAATAGAAATCTGGATAAGCACTTTCTGAACCCATGAGATCCTTTGCATATTCAAAAGTGATGCTGTCCGTTCTGTCCGGTGAAATTATTTTTGAAAGCCACCATGTTGATGCACAGTAGCTTGACATATCATACATAGTTAGCTCTTGTTGATCGAAAACATATATAGTTCCATCATCTTTAACAATATCCATACTGTAGGTTGAACCAACAAATGAAGCTGTAAAGTTATGTTTTATAAATTTATGTGAGTTTGCTGTGAGTGGTACAATATTCTTATCATGATCATAAACAAACTCTCCTGATAAACCATCGCTTACCGAGTAATAATAGCTATCAGATTCTGTATCTAATGCACCTCTACTCATATCATTAATTTTCCAGTAGTTCTCCATACTTTTGGTTGCATAATTGATGTCCGTTTGAGTAAGGAATCCATGATTGAGGACTCCACTTGAAGATTCGTCAGGCAATCCTTTAATAGTTCGGGTTAATAATCCTCCAGCATTTAATTTCCAGCCTAAACCTACAACACTTGACACATCACTTACTCTTATGCCGGATGCATGATATGAAAGTGATATTGGTAAAGATAACTGACCTGTTTTTATTTCGTAAAGAGGAATCTCAATATTGGGAACACCTGTGCTGTAATCTACGGGAATTTCCCCATATCGCATAAAAGATTGAGCATCGGGGGAAGGTGGAATAACTGTAGGGCTTGTTACGTTATAAACTGATGCTGTTTGGGCATTTACATTTTTAATTGTAATACATAATGTAAATAATAAAATGAAATACCATAGATTCTTCTTCATATTCATAAACATACTATTTAATATTTAAATTGATCAACAGATTAAAATTCCTTTATTGTTTCACCACATTCAACCTCATTACCATATCATCCACATGTACAAATAGGCTATATACTCCGGGAATAAGACCACTCATAGGTACAGTGGTGCTGTGCTCACCTTCTCCGAGCTGTTGAGGTGAAGTGTTGCGTTGAGGTATACCGATGTTGTTATGCACTGTAAACCAAACTTTGGCAGAGCGTACCAGTTTGTATTTGATATAGAGATTATCGATGACCGGGTTAGGCATTAATTCGGCTTCGGTAAATACGGCGGCTGCTCCGAGGTCTGCTGTTTTAGCTTCCTCAGGGATAGGGGCTGTTTCTACTTGTGAAGTTTGTTTTTCGGGAGGGTAGTAAAAGGAAGTTCTAAACACGGTAGTATCATTCATGCTTTCACCTTTTTCGTCTTTTTTATCTCCCTTTTTACTTAAAGTAGTTTTAACACTTTCAAACACAGGATAGCGTATACCCGCAGCATACCAAGAGTAGGTATCGAGGGTCATTTCCACACTATCTTTTCCCGTTTCGGTATAATGGCGGAGGGTACGCACTCTCATTGCTTTTTTTACTGTTTCGCTTTTGGGCAAAAGCAATTCACCTTCGGCGTCGGCTTCAACACGGGTATAACCTTTCACAGCTAGTTCGAGCCGGTGGCAGTACTGCCCCTTACCCACAAAGTAGCTGAACAAGGTATCGCCATAAGCAAAAGGGAAATGCATACGAAGTTCGGGGGTGGGATATTCCATATAAGTTGTAGAATTTTCGTACCCTACGGCTTGCAAACTGTCCTTTTGCTGGTGGAAATAATAACGGGTGTTGTGTTCCTGTCCGCACAATCGTATCATATTGGTACTGTCGGGGATAAAATAGTTGAGGGCGTATTCCTCATTAATGGGTTGCAGAAATCGAAAGTCCCAGGTCAGGTTCTTGCCCGAACTGCCAGGGTCTTTATACTCTACTTGTTGTTTAACTAATTGATCGGCTGCACGGTAGGCGTTGCGCTCGGTGCTCAATTTGTGAAGATTCTGTGCCTGTAGGCTTATTACCATTAAGGGAATAGAAAATAGGGAAAGTGTAATTTTTTTCATGCTTCAATTGATAGGGCTTATTGTATATTATTGCCACTTTGCGGCTGAGTTTGTTTTTCTTATCGCAATGTGAGGCTGTGAATTTTTATAATACGAAAAGTATTATAGTATATGAACTCAATGAATAATCATTTGAATTCAACAAAGCCATGCGATAAAAATAACATTCTATCTTTAAACCATCAAAAAAAGGGGTGAAAATAACTAGGACAAGCAAAAATGCAATATGTTAATTATTAGACAGTTAACTCTATACAACGGAAAATAATTAGGACAAGCAATTTAGGAGGGCAATAAAGAGTAAGAAAAGAGGGTGTTTTGAGCAGAAAGAATTTGAATTGTCAATAAACATAGTAGATCTATATCTAATCAAAATCAAGAGTAGCTTTAATAATAGTCCACTAAATTAGTCATAAAAAATGAAACCATGATACTTTTTTTACAAAAAATCGACATTACCAAAATACGGCAAAACGCGATAATAAGAAATGTCTGCATTGAAATTTTCTTCTCCTATTTTTGAAATTCTAAAAAAAACTCATATATTTGCACTTCATTGAATTATCTCGTCAATTGTAGCGACAGTTGCATTACATATTACCATAGCATTAGCTATTATTCTTACTCCTGAAATCTGGCGATTAAATATTTGAGTACACAAGAATAAGTTAGTAAATGCCTATGCTCCAACGAGCGTGGGCTTTAACTTATTTGTGTACAGGCTCCGCCAGAGCCTCAGGCGTGGATACAGTTAAATGTCCCACGCTTTTTTTATGCCTAAAAATGAAGGTTGTATTTATTTCCACTCAAAATATTCAATTTTTAAAACAACTATAAATTTATAATTATGAGAACAACTATCTTTTACTTTTCATTTTTACTATTTCTATTTTCATCGTGTAACTCTGATAAATCCAGAGATAACTCTTCAGCTAAGGAGGTAAAGGATACACAAGCTAAAGACTCATTGGTTTCTAGTAGTGATAAAACAACTAGCGACTTAATAAATAAGACAACTAAAACAGAAGGCAAACCTACTTTTGATAGGTATAAATCAGGTATTCTTGCGACGAATAAAAAGGTAAAAATCGATAAATCAAGTAATAAAGATGCTTTAGGACAATTGGAATATGCAACAGAACAAGGAGTCGTACAAACAGGAAAAGTGGGATTTGCATCAAACTACGAAATGATTATTTATGGAGTTGGGGTTGGTTGTGAGCAAGGGATAATGATTGATGTCCGTGATGGAAAAGTATACAGCCTACCTATTGAATGTCCTGCATGTGATGAAGGTAATGACGAATTATATAGCTATAGAAAAGACAGTCGTCTCTTCATAAATACCTTCTGTTTGGATGGAAAGAAAAAAACAGTTTTTTATGTATGGGATGAAAATGATAAAAAATTCAATAAGCTTTAAAAGTAAAAAACAAAAGGCCATTATAATCAACAATAACTAAAATGAAAAAGACAATCCTAGTTATAGCCTTAATAGCTCTATACTCCTGTCATAAAGCTACCGAATCAAAGCCGCAGTACATTACAAGGGACTCAATTACTGATGCTCATGAAAAAGTCAAATTAACTCCTGACTCTGTGTCAATTGTAAGCTCAATTGCTGATACTCCTTTTGATCAAAATAATCAGAATATGAATTACTTTATCAAGAAGTTAGACAAAAGCACTAAAGTTATAAAAACTCTAAAAACGAATAATTATGACGAGTCTATCACTGATACTATCTCTACCATCTATTGGGGAGAAACTTATATCAAAAAACTAAATAATACTTTGATCGATGAATCTGTACTGCTTGAAGTTCATGTTGTTGATGATAAATTTACATTAACTAATGGTATAGCAGTAGGTCAACAAGCCATTAATGTCTTTAAAACTTTGAAAGCTAAATACAACAATGACAAAGATTACAAATTCTTAGAATTAAGATCTCAGGATAATGAAATGGGATTTATAAATCATTTGAAAATTAACTTCAAGAAGAATATAGTTTCTGAAATTATTTACTTACCGAGCCTAGATTAATCTAATATGAAAAAAGCACTCTTTCTTTTTATACTATCAATTATTACGATAGAATTTACAAATGCACAAACTGCATCGAGTAATGAAAAATACAAGAAAATTCTTACTAGTAATATCTTTCTAAGATCAAATGGATTGACGTCTTTGATATCTCTGAACTTCACCACAGACAATCAATACACAATGCAAGTGATTACGGTTAATCAGATAGAAGTCGTCAACGTTAGGGGGACATATATATTTGTATCAAAAGGGAATAATTCTTATCTCAAACTGGTTCCATTAAGAGTAAATAAATCAATTGGATATAATAGTTTTCAGGACTTTAGCGTTGATTATTTTATTCAGAAAAATATCTATTATCTTCTTCGAAAATTCACTGAGTATGATGCTAAAAAATATGCAACTGATACTCCTCTTTTGGCTCAGTCTAATGTTGACGAAAATAAAGTACCATTCTACTTGCTGGAGGGCAGAGTAAATTTCTATTCAGAGAGAAAAATAACTCAAGCTGAAAGAAACGCCATAGAGAATAAAAAAGTGCAAGCAGAAAAAAAGAAAATAGATTTAGAAGACAAGCTAAAAGGGTGGTAGTTCAAATTTGATTTTCCTTGTGACTATTAATCAAATCATTCTCAATTATATATTAATCAAATTACTATAATGAAAAAAGCAATACAGTTTACAATTTTTCTTTTAATGTGCATTTCTGTCACCTCAATAGCTCAGGAAAGACAGAATGAGGAAAGAAAAAAATTAAGTGCAAGTATTGATGCACAATCTGAAATTCTATCTAAAATTCCCGGTTGGTCTAGAATTGAGACCACAGAAGGAAAATTCTGGAAGCAGTCTGATATGAATGATGAATTGAGCTACATACCACGGATATTAAAACCGGGTTATGCAAATGAGAAGTGCTTTGGATTCAGATCATTTCGGATTTATAAGTTTTCGCTCGAAGGTAGTACTTTTTGTATATTAAATAAAGTAGAACAATCAGGAAACAGTTATTATGTGTTCACTGAAGAAAGCCTTAACTCACTCAAATTGTTTGCAACTGAACCTCTCGCACTCGACTTACGATGTGTTGACATCAAATACTGTGGAACTCAAACTGGTGTTTTCGATCCAGAACTAATATTTCAGGATAAAGAAATGATTAGAGTATTACTGCTAGGTAAGGGATCGTATACAACATCTAATTTCTGTAGGGGTGATAGTCTGTTTGTAATTAATACTCAAATTTTAAAGAGTGATACAATTGTAAGATTCAATTTTGAATTAAACGTTGCAGACACATGGGCTTCAAAAAAAACATTTCTTCCACTTACTTATGATTATTTTGAATTGAGGAAAAATGATTTCTGCAAATTGTTCAACTTCTCAAGATATAAAAATTCTGCTATTGGATATAATGAATCACTTAATTCACCAAGCAATGCAAAATATGATGGAGAATATAAAGATGGTAAGATGAATGGTCATGGAACATGTGTATGGCCAAATGAAACAAAATATGTTGGAGAATTTAAAGATGGTGTAATTTGTGGTCAAGGGACAAAAACATGGTCTAACGGATCAAAGTACGTTGGCGAGTGGAAAAATAATAACATGAGTGGTCAAGGTACACATACGTGGGTAACTGGTGTGAAATATGTTGGGGAGTGGAGTGAAGGTAAGATAAATGGTCAAGGGACAAAGACATGGCCGTCTGGTACAATATATGTAGGCGAATGGAGAGATGAAGAGATGAGTGGTGGAGGAACATATACATGGGCTAATGGGAATAAATATGTAGGGGACTTTAAATACGATAAGATGAATGGTCAGGGGACAATGACTTGGCCAGATGGAACAATGTACATTGGAGAATTTAAAGATGGTGAGATTAACGGCCAGGGAACATTAACATGGCCTAATGGAAAGAAGTATGTTGGGGAATGGAAAGCGACTAAAAGAAATGGTCAAGGAACGATGACTTTCCCAAATGGTGAAGAGTACGTTGGGGAGTGGAAAAATAATTTAGAGAACGGTCAGGGTAAGATGACATATTCGAACGGGAATAACTATGTTGGAGAATGGATAAATGGAGCAAAAAATGGTTCGGGAACAATGACTTGGCCAACCGGGAAAAAATATATTGGAGAGTTTAAAGAAAATATGCCAACAGGACAAGGAGCATACACATATCCCAAGAATAGCAAAAATTGAACTTCTTAGTGAATGAACACCTGTCGAATGAGTTGTTCGGCAGGTGTTATATATTAATCCAGCTCAAGTAATATCAAAGATACAACACATTTCGTAATTTATTAGACCACTAGAAAAACACAATTCGATTTAACTATTTTTCTAAGTATTGCGAATGACTTATTTGCTATTTTGGAAAGCTAACTTCTTTATTTTAGTCATAGTATTAATATGAACATTTGCTAGCTTAGCAGCCTCAGTCAACTTATATCCCTTCTTGATAAAATCCAAAGCTTTTTTGTTTTTCGGCTTATTCAGGAAGGCGTGTACATCTTCTACTGTTCCTTCTTGCCTACCTTTATATACTCCTTTACATTTTGCAATTCTAATACCTTCAAGTTGTCGCTCCCTAATTTGAGATTTTTCCATCTCACCTACTGTTCCCAGAATGGAAATCATTAATTTGGTAATTGAATTCTCATTATTATCCTCGTCAATTGTGCGGAGTCCCTGACTCAGAAAAACGATTGGTATTTTTTTTTCAGTAAAAAAATGTATAGTATTAAGAATGTCTCTGAGATTTCTTCCTAGTCTATCAATCGTCCAAATTGATAAACATGATACCATAACCCCTTTTTCAATATATCTCAGTATTTCTTTTCCTCCTTCTCGTTCAAAGAATGGAATTGAGCCCGAGCATTTGTCTTCAATGATAATTTTAAAATCCTTCTCATTTATACGTTGACGATCCGTTTTTTGATCAATCGAAGAAACTCTTGTATAAAGTATGTTCATAAATTCATATTATTAGGTTAGTCCCATTTATACATCAAAATTATGAATTAATTTTGAAAGGGGCAAGGATATTTGTAAAAGTATCGTAAAAATAGACTCACATTTTGGAGTAGACTCTAATTATGTGAATTACAATAAAACAGAATTCAAGTCTAATACCTGAATTCTATTTTTTGCAAATAGTTATTAAATTCTATTCTTCGATAGTCCCATTTTCGATATCTATTTTCTTATGACACTAACAAAACCATAATCATCGTAATCATTTCCACCTAGTCGACATGTTAAATTTGCGACATAACCATGTAGAACATTGTCTTCGCCTTCATAATATGTGTATTCGGTTATTCAATAGTTCCCAAATTCCAATAAAATGTTCCTAAATAGAATTTTTTCAATACCAACTTCCCTAAAATTTCTTTGAATTTAATATTTTTGATAATCTTATCTAATTCTACAAATGTCTTGTTTTTCTAACTTCATAATTTAATTGTTTAGGTTAGACTGACACATACAATATAGTATCAAAACAACGTTTCTAAGATTATATTGATACATTTTTAAAATGACACAAAAAATGCTGCCAGATAAATTATTTAATAATTTTATACTGACCGAGACCATGGGCATTTGGCGGCTTGCGGGAGCAAACCTGCCGAAATGCACGTCAGCCAGCCTGTGCCAAGAGCGTGTTAGCGGTTAGGGCTTTACGTGTTAATGTTAGTTTTCTAAATTGTATATTCCAATTCAGGATATAGGTCATTAAAAACTTCGTCAAAGTCATATTTTTGTTTCGGAATTTTTGAGTAAAACTGTTCAACCTTTTTCTGAAAAGTCAATTTTGTGTCAAGGTGAATTAGTTTTTCCCACAGACCATATCGCTTAAATGCTAATTCAATATATTCCCAATACTCGCTGTAAGAATGAATTGCATTGTTTGCGAAAGAAACCCATTTGTTCCCAGTAAATTTGAATGTTATCAACTTATCTTGACGTGCAGATTCAATAATGAAAAGAAGTTTAGAGAATTGAAATGCATCATGAACAAGATTTCTGTTGATTAAATTATTGCACATTTTATAAATATAAAAATTATCGTCTGATATTTTTTGTTTTTCATAAAGTTCTGAAAGAAATAGATTGTCGCTTGCTGTTAAGTTGTATCCTGCTTCAAACAATGCTAATATTGGCAAAGTGTTGGGAATATTATCATTCGATAAAATTGCTTGTAAGGGAGTTCTACCAATGTTATCAGTTGTGTTTATGTCAAATTCTATTTCCTTTGTTTTTAGAATAAATTCTATAAATTGAAGATCTTTTTGTTCGGCTTCATCTATCCATTTAACTAATGGTGGTTTGTGTTCAATAAATTTTCCTTTTAGATTTAAAGTATTGTTAAAAACTTCGAGCTCAAAGTCGTCCATTTCTTCAAGTTCTTTTGCAATATTTACATAAACTTGAATTCCTCTTTTTCGGATGTCTGCGATTTTAGCTACTATATTTTGTGCATGTTTCTTTGCGTTCTCAAGTTTTATTTGTTCAAGTCTTTTTTTCTCGACTTCTATAATTTTTTCTGCATTTTGTTTTTGAAGTGTTTCTATTTTAGTTTTATTATCGGCATAATTGTAGTAAAATATCTGAAAAACTTCGCTATCAAAATTTAGTTCGTTTAATGATACAGATTTTTTTATCCATTTCGTAAGAAGTTTATTCTCAGCCGTTAAAAAAGGTGTTTTATATTCGCATTCAAGTTTTAGTGTTTCTGATTTTTCGTCAAGTTTGAAAAAGTTTTCATATTTTGTTAAATACTTAATGTCACGTTCTAATGTACCTTGATTGTGTATGTCAAAGTTATCAAGTATCCAAATTAGATATATTCCATGTTTTTTGTAGAACTCATAACGGCTTAGAATGTATCCAAGTGATAAATCTGAAAGCTGGATTTCAAATACAAGTTCTTTATCTTGAAATTTACAGTATACATCAGGTCTTCTTTTTTCATTGTCTTTGATAATAAATCTGTTGTCAATAGAAATTGTATTTAAGTCAACGCCTGATATTTTTTTTAAAAGCTCTCCGATTTTGCTTTTTAGTTCTTTGTGCCTATCACTTTCTTTGGCTTTTAAAATTTCTGTAAATTTTTCGTGTCCTTGTGGAGTTAAATTTCCGTCTGATAGAATACAGTAATCGTGTCCAGGTTTATGTTTGAAATGTAATCTGTCATACTTGCTACCCGAAACCATTAGGTTCTGTTCACATTCACAACAGGAAAGTATGATATTTTTTTCGTGATATTTTTTTCTTATTTCAAAAGCGTCTTTGGTAATGTCAAATACTTCGTCTGCATCAAGAATTTCTCCTGAAGTTTTGTCAAATGCGATTTTTATTGAACGGTCGTATTTTCCCATTTTAAACTTGATTATTTTTTTTCTATTTTTTAGCCTTACCGCTAACGACCGAGGCTATGCGCACCTGCGATTTGCGTGAGCTCCACTTTCGCAAAGCGAAAAAGCAAAACCAAATACTGCTAAGTACATATCGACCAGTATGTTAGCGTGTGTTAGCAGCAGTTATTTTTGTTGTCATAAAAAAAATTGATTTATTATCTTCACAGAATCTTTGTAAATTTCATTGTACTTTTCAGGAGATTGACTTTTAAGGCCTTGCGTGACTCTTTGGTGTTCAGATTCATCCAAATCGTATTTTGTAAGTTCAAATCGCTTAGCAATATTTTCTATGCTATCTTTCCCCCAAATATCAATAGCATTATTTTCATGATCCAAAACAAAACTATGAACATATCCAAGTTTACTTGACTCAAAATATTTAGTGTATTCTTTTGCAATTAAAGCTATAGGTTTAAGTCCTTTTATGTCATATAATGCTTCTGCAAAAGGATTACATAAACCAAATGTGTATTTTGCCGCAATATAAGCTGGTACCATAGGTTCATTGCGGAGAGAAATTTTGCTCAAAAATTCAGTGTTGTTGCAAATTAGCTTTTGTGCTTCTCTAATCTTCTCTTCACTTGGTTTTATTCTTAATGGCAAGCTAAATAACTTGCTTTCATCATAGAATTTACTGACAACTCCTCCATAATTATATCCTCGTTTGTTTGTAATTGGTAAAATTATGTTGTTTGAAAATGTTGAGATAGTTTGTTTTCCTTTTATGTCATAAATTTGATTTGAATTATTACCTACATAAACTCTCAATGGTTTCATGTTCTCGAGGCTTTCTTTATCGTCAGTTGGAGTCCACCATTCAACATGCAAAATCCAACTGGTTATTCGCGCCAATGCAATGGCAAAATTTACTCCATCGCTATTCTCCCAATTTCTTAACACGTATTCAGGAAATTGTCCACCTTTTTTAATCTTCTTTGTCATTCTGCATTAACTATTATCTGTTGTGTTGTAAATTTCCTGTATTTTTTTTATATTGCTGCTAACGCCCGAGGCTATGGGCATTTGGCGGTTTGCGGGAGCATTCGCTGTCGTGGAACGACAAAGTGAATGCGGGAGTAAAACCTCCAAATTGCACTTCAGCCAGCCTGTGCCCATAGAGCATGTGTTAGGTGCTCGGCTTTTGCGTCTATTTATGTATTATGTCATTTACTATTTCGTCTGGACTCGATTTTTTTTGTTTAGCTTGAATTTCTAACTTTTCCTTCAAATACTTCATTTTCGTACCCCATTCAACAATAAGAATATCAGACCATTTTCTTACATATACTTTTATTCTACCATCCTTTGAGTTTATAGTTAAGCCACGTTGTCTTTCACCATGGTTCTGTGCACTCTCGATTAATTCAGAAATACCATTATCATAGTCTTTCCCAATTAGATAGAACTCCCAAAATTGATTGACTCCGTTACATAAATTTTGTTCTAAAATCTTATCCTTATAGTTGTCAATTTGAGCGTATTCCTTATTCTTATTTAGTTTAATTGAAGCTCTTTTTATCTCAACTATAATATTTCTGGTATGTTCACCAATACACTCTGTTTTTGTCAGGAATAAATCAACTTCACCATTAGGAGCTGTTGTCAAGTCTGGATCCTCAATATCTAAAATTTCTTTTGCATATTTTACAAGTACATTTTTCAATGCACCTTCAGTTGAGCTAAATAATCTAAATTGTTCACCAAATAACCAGAAATTCTCATCAAGTATTTTCTGAATGTGTTTTACTTCTAAAGTTTCTTTCTCGTGTTCTGAAATCAATATTTCTAAAGTACTTATCACTTCAAGTCGGTGGTCAATTTCTTTTATTGTTTTTACAATGTTGGATAAAGAAGTTCTGTTTAGGATATCAAGCAAGTCCTTCTGCTCTTCTTCTGTTAATTCTTGCAATTGTTCCAGTAATTTCTTTATTAAAACTTCATCTTGATTAGATAATAACCCAGCAAATGTTGCGCAGATAAATCGTTTTTCTGAATCATTTTTCCCAGAAAACAAAGAAGGGCATATAGTATAAATTGTCTTAATCAAATCTTCGTAGGATTCTTCATCATAAATTCCAAAATCAGCTAATTCAGGTAACAAATGGTCATCCTTTAAGTCTTTTAATAAGTATTCTGACTGTTCCTTGAGATAAGGCTTTCTTATGATATTTGTCAAATATGTTTTTATAAATGTCTTAACTTCCTTTTGTAACCTGATTTTCTTTTTATCCCCAAAATCGAATGTTTTCTGCTGAGAACTATCGTCATCTTTACTTAGTATTTTTGTAAATATAGAGGAAGTGATATAAACAGAATGCCAGAAATTATCGTTTTTTTTATTCAAGCCAGTATTTTCTTTGTAAATTTCATTTCCATTTTCATCCAGAAAATAAAACTTGGAAAATTCACTTGGTTTTTCAGCCCATAATACGATTCTAATGTCAATATTATTATCGATTTCGTTTTGTAAAATATCAGGCAAGTCCTTTTTTGACAATTTAATCTCGTCTTTGATAATCGAGCTCTCGTTTACCTCTATGTCATTTAATGAGATTGAGTATTCTTGATTTTGAGTTAAAAACCACCCAAACTCAATTAAAAGTTGGTTCCGCAATACTTCATTAGAAGATATACTATCCGAAAACATTGGATATGGTCCAATAAAATTAATTTGAGTTCCATCAACATCTGTGATCTTAACAGGGTCTTCAATTTCAGAACTGTGAGTTAATATGATTTTCTGGTTTTTACTAGAAATTTCGATTTTATCAGCAATCCAGATAAAGGAATATCTGCCTCTCCCATAATGTCCCATTGGTAAAGACTTATTTTTCTCCTTTGTTTCACTTTTAGAAGAAGCTAAGAATGTATTAGTATTCGTATTGGAAAAATCCCAACCTTTTCCATTATCTGAGATCATAATATCTGTAACATATCCCATTCCATCTTTTGGGTTGCTAAAGTTTAAATTTATTTTAGAAGCGCCAGCGTCAAAAGAGTTCCAAATATATTCAAAAAGGCATTTGTAGGGTTTATCCTTGTATTCTGAAAGTTCATTCTTTAGAGATTGAATATTTAGTTCTAGTTTTGTCATTTTCGTAGTTATTTATGTTGACACTGTCTGTTTTCTTTTTTTTTAGCCTTGCACCTAACGACCGAGGCTATGGGCATTTGGCGGCTTGCGGGAGCGTTCGCTGTCGTGGAACGACAAGGTGAATGCGGGAGCAAAACCTGCGAAATGCACATCAGCCAGCCAATGAAGAGCGTGTGTTAGCAGTAGTTTTTTATCTGTCTTCCCACCAATCGAAATTAATACTGTCTTCTGGGATATTATATAAGTGGTCAAGTTTTCTTGCAAAAAGTCGTCTCAATTCTTGACCTTCTATAGTTCTGTTTGAGAGTTTCTCTAAGTAACTTGAAAAGTATGATTTCAGTTGCTTATTTAGCAATGTTCTGTCAATGCTAACTTTATTTCTCTCAGAATCCTGTTTTATAAATAAGTTATCGGTAATACTATATTTTCTTTTTGCATTTACAACCCAATTTCCCTTTAAACGAGCTTCATGCATTAATCCACAGCGTACACAATTATAAAACTCCTTTGCATTGAATGGTAAATCTGTCTGTTTATTATTGGCTTCGTCATACGTATAAAAATGATTTTCAAAAATAGATTCAGAATGTAAGAATGAAATAAAACATTCATCAGCTTTTTTATATTCGTAACTTGGAAACTCACCTCTTTTAGCGAAATTGTGTATTTTCCCTAATTTAAATGCAGAAAACATTTCAATCAAGGCACATTGAATCGTCAGAATAGTAAACCCTTCGCCCTTTAATTTATTGGGGTCCTTCACTCTATCAATAGGGTGAAAATAGAAATCATAAATTCGTTTTTTGAATTTGTCAAGAATCTCAGCCCAATGTTCGTTATATTCGTATGAGTTTCTAATAATTTCTCTTTTTTCCAACCAAAAAGATTCATCTAAAATTTGCCTTGTCATAATCTGTTATGAATGATAATCCCTTTTTAAATATGTTTCCTCAGCTACGCCTAATTCTCTTAATCTCCATAAAACTAAATCTTTTAACTGTCCTATCATCAGTTAGAATTTTAGCAATTACTGGAAGAAATGGAGAATTGGAAGCAAGAGTACATTCAATAATTTCTCCCGTAACTGTTTCTCTAATTCCCTCACCATGAGCTTCTCCAATATCAAATACTAGTCGTTTGTGTTTTATCTCAGATAGATTTTCTTTAGTATATTGCATTGGATGTAAAAAGTTTGGAGGATATATGGTTTTTGACAATTTATCTAAAACATAAGCTTTAGCTTCATCTACAGAATTAAACACCAAATTATTACCGTCCTCTGATTTGACTTGTTCCCCGAGTACAATGGCATTTGCAGGTTCTGTCTTTACAAAGGCAACGAATTTATTATCATGTTCAATGTAACCATTATTGGTTGCATTGAACAAATTATCTATAGTCAAATAGAAATTATTTCTGTTTATTATTATTTCTGTTGTCATTACTACATGGTTAAAAATTCTATTATTTAATTTTTGCGTCGAGTTTTTTTAAAAAAAATTACTGCTAACGACCGAGGCTATGGGCATTTGGCGGTTTGCGGGAGCGTTCGCTGTCGTGAAACGACAAAGTGAATGCGGGAGCAAAGACCGCTGAATGCACGTCAACCAGCCAATGCCAATAGCGTGTGTTAGGGGCTGGCATTTGTTGATTATTCATTGTGTTTTCATTCTAATTATGCTGTACAGCATTAGCAAATTCTTTTATTCTTCATTACTCGCCAAACAAATGAGATATTTCAACTAAACGATTTATGTAATTCTCAAAATGATTTATATGAATAATTTCATAACTTACATTTTCTGAAAAGGGTTCTGCAATGTTAAAATGATATTTCTTTTTAAGATATTCTTCATTGTCTATAACATATATCATTTCTATGTTATTAGATAAACATTTATTAAGTTTTTTATTATCTCGTTTTATTGTTTCTGCTAATACACTATCTCCTCCAAAGAAATCTCGTGATTCAAAATGTTGAATGCCTTGGCATTCAATTGCTATATTGTAATTTGGGAGATAAAAATCCAAACTCTGCCTCCCTAACCATTCAAATCTTTTTTGCTTTTCATGTCTAATATTTTGTTCATTCAAATATTTTGTAACTTCTTTTTCTAACTTACTTTCATTACAAATTGGACAGCCACAGCCACTTAAATGACTAAATGCTTCTTGCCAAAATTTATGTCCACATTTTTTACATTTAATATGGATTTTTGTTTTAGCCGTTACATATTTTGTCAAATATTCATATTCGTCAGTGAATGATTTTTTGAGAAATTCTTCATTACTTAGACGGTTTTTTAAGCCACCTGATTCATTGCCACATAACGGGCATCCTTGTCCACTCAAATGCTTATTTGGCGTTTTAGAAAATTCGCCATGTTCTTTACCTGTTAAGGGGTCTGTCTTATGACAAATTATAGTAACATGAGTAGATGAGTCAATATAATCAACTAATGAATAATCATATAAAGAATTACCACTTATATCTTTATAGACTTCTTTTGCTTTATCTATAAAGAAGTTCTTATCCATAAAATGTCCAGTACATTTAGGGCAATTTTTACCTTTTATGTGATTAGCTGGTGTCTGCCAAAACTCAGCATGTTCTTTACAAACAATGCAGATTTTAGTATTATTGTTAACATATTCAGCCTTGGAATAATCGTATCTGTCTCCATGAACCTTTTTTGACTGCTCTATCCATTCTTTAGTGTCATATCTGTAAACATTACTACATTTGGAACATCGTTGACCATGTAAATGGCTGTCTGGTGTTTGAAAAAACTCCCCATGCTCAGGGCATATTATACATACTTTTTCTATTGAAGCTTTATATTCGACCTTTGAATAATCATATTTATTTTTATGAATAACATTTACTCTTTTTATAAATATTTCTTGATTCATAAAATGCCCAGTACATTTAGGGCAAGTTGCCCCACTTAGATGGCTGTAAGGGGTTTGCCAAAATTCGTTATGTTTCTCCCCCGTTATTTCATCTGTTTTGTTACATATAATACAAACCTTTGTTTTTGAATTTACATATTCCACTTTTGAATAATCATATTTATCCCCATGTGTTTTTATTGATTTTTCTATAAATAGTTCTTTTCCCTGTGTATTTTTTTTACCTCTCTTTTTATAAGAACATTTTAAACATTCTTTGCCTGATAAATGATTATTGGGTAACTGATAAAACTCTCCATGTTCAGGGCATATAATACAAACTTTTGTGTTGCTATTCAAATATTCAACTTTGGAATAATCAAATTTATCACCGTGTATTTTTAATGATCTTTCAATAAATTCAGATGTGCTATTTTGAAGATTTTTAGTCATTACTCCCATATATTAGGATTTCTACTTGTGGATTGACTTTCGCTAAGAAGTCGTCCGCTTATGCATATCGACCGAAACTATGAAAATCAAAGTCAGTTCAATAGTCGGTAAATGCATCATTTTCTTTTTTTTATGCTTGCCCCTAACGCCCAAGGCTATGGGCATTTGGCGGTTTGCGGGAGCATTCGCTGTCGTGGGACGACAAGGTGAATGCGGGAGCAAAACTGCGGGAATGCACGTCAGCCAGCCAATGAACGAGGCGTGTGTTAGCAGTAGTAATATTAGTTGTCCTTCAGATATTCAATTAGTTGTCTGTCACTTAAAAATTCATTTAAAATATCTCGATTAAATTTATGTAAAAGATATGTCGAATTTATAATGTCTTCCAATTTGAAATTTTCTTTATAATTACCGTGTGCTATATTTGACCTTTGTGAGTAAATATTTTTAAGTTCATAGTTTAATACTCTTAAGTCATATTCCTTGTCTTGATTATGAATTAAAATGGCACATTTAAGTTTAAATTGTTTGTTGATACTATCTTCAACATTAAATCTATTTGTGTCTGGATTACCTGTAACCAAATATTCGATAATACTAACTAATAGCAAAAGCATTAGTTCTGGATTTATTACTTGAGCATAAGCGGCTGACAATATACTTCCAATGTGAAGTAGTTTTTGCTTTGGTGTTTGTTTTTGACTTAAAGGGATTTGTTTCTTTGGAAATTCTTTGTTTTCTTGAACTAAAAGAGATTCTAATTTCACAGCAGTCTCAACGATTGTATTTAAAATGTCAGGCCAATATAACCAAAGAGGAGATTTCATACCATTTCTAGTCGAGAAATTGTCATTTACGAAATTTTCAATTGCTTCATAGATTTTACTATTATTTGAAGTCAAAAATATTTCATATGGATATTCTGACAGTAGGAAAGATTTCCCATGATAGTAGTTTTCTTCGTTATGAATCAATAGAGATAATAAATGGCAGTAACTAACCACATTTTTAAATTGAATTGTGTAGTTTGATTCTTCTTTTACTATGATTTTATGAATAAGTTCGTTCTTGTCTTTTGCTAATTGGAGAAATTCCTCTTCTTCAGGAAATCTGAATATTATCCATATTTCAGAAAGAATGTCAACTATTTTTTTGTCGTTTAAATTGCTTAGATAATTCAAAGCATAACCATCTGTACTTTTTAATATCTCCTTTAAATCGTCTATGCTATACTTCGCTCGAAGAAAAAGAGGAGCTGTCCTACTGTCTTCACGCCTGTTTTTATCTAGCAATGTCTCCTCAATAAATCCTCTAACAATATCAATTTCTTCCTTTGTTCTTGGATTATCAAGTGTATATCCCATTGATTTTGAAATTACAATTTCATGTTCAATCGGGTAAATGTATTTTGTTATCGCAAATGTCATTTTTTTTTCTATTATTACTGCTAACGACTGAGGCTATGGGCATTTGGCGGTTTGCGGGAGTATTCGCTGTCATGGAACGACAAAGTGAATGCGGGAGCAAAACCTACTAATTACATGTCAGCCAGCCAATGAACATAGGAATTCTATGGTTATTCCAAATTATTTGTATTAATAATTAGTTACTTCTTTTGTTTTTATTTCTGTTTTTGCGCACAAAGCTAAATTCCGAAAACAACATGCTCAAGATCAAGCCTACGGT